>Ga0307477_10000057_pt1 | contig 163852 bp, 150 predicted proteins | sample atmos_gasesECM2C_FD_203316 | JGI IMG/M metagenome (GOLD analysis project Ga0307477, IMG submission 203316) | Hardwood forest soil microbial communities from Morgan-Monroe State Forest, Indiana, United States - atmos_gasesECM2C_515 | ecosystem: Environmental > Terrestrial > Soil > Temperate...
TCCCTTTGGGCGCGGGGCAAAAGTCCGCCGCCCCCCGCAGTCTCGGCCCCTCGCCCAAAGGGACTCCGAGGGAAATTGACCCACTACCCCAATGCACCGAGTGTAGTCCGCGGGACGGAATCGGACAATCGGGCAGGCGCAGCGGGCTCAGTGCAATCGCTGCCAGGAGATCTCCCGGGGTGTCGCCTGGTCCGGGTGGCGCGGATCGATGGTCACCACGACGCGCACGATCCAGGTCTCGGGACGACGAAACACCTTCATCACCGCGGCCCGCAGGGGTGGCACGTCGCGAACGTAGACGGGTCCTCCGCGCGCCGGGTACAAGCTGTTGGCGAGCAGGAAGGAGGAGTAGCACCAGGGGCTGCCGGCGACGAAGACCAGCGGCTCGCTGCCCAGGCCCGCTCGCCGGCCGGCGCGCAGCGGCGCGCCGCTCTGCGCGAGATACCACTGGGCGTGCTCGAGGACCTGGGCGGGCAGCCGGCGACCGAGCGGGAAGTACAGCAGCGCGGCGACCGCCACCCCGGCTGCCGCGAGCCGCGCGCTGCGTGGCCAACGTTGCAGCACGTTTTGCAGCCGCGCGGCAGCCGCCGTCAGCGCGCGGGCGGCGAGCAGGCTGAGCGGCCCGAGACTCTCGAAGGCATAGCGGGGGCCGGAGTAAATGATGTCGCCATAGGGAAAGAAGCTGTGGGCGACGACGAGGCTCGCGGCGCTCAGCGCCAGGACGGCGTCGGCGAGGCGCCAGGGTCGGGCGAGAAGAACCAGCAGCAGCAGCACGAGGTCCCCCCAGGGGAATCCCCACAGGCAGCCGTTGAGGTGGCGAAGGTACCAGGGGAGATTGCGCAGCAGGGCGATCCGCAGCGGCTCCGCCATGCCCGAGAGCGGACCGAAGCGCTGCAGCTGGGCGAGCACGTAGCCGCTGGTCAGGGGTCCGCCGAAGACGCGCTGGTTGTAGACGGCGAGTGCGGCGAAGCAAGGGAGGGCGCCGGCCGCGATCCAGAGCAGATCCTTCGGGCGGCGCCGGCGGAGGAGCGCCCACGCCCCCCAGAGCGCCCAGGGCGCCAGCAGGGCGACGGCGGTGAACGGCCGGATGAGGAAGGCGAAGCCGCCGCAGCCGCCCGCCGCCAGCAGGTGGCGCCGGGTGGTGGGGCCGCCGGCGCCGCGGACGGCGCCGCTCAGCTCCGCCACGCACCAGACGGTGGCGCACAGGGCCGGCACGTGCGCCATCGCGTCGGCCGCCATGAGCAGGGCGAAGGGAGAGGCGGCGAGCGCCAGCGCCGCCAGCACGCCGGTCGTTCGATCATAGAGCCGTCGCCCCGCCACTCCGACCCCGACGACCGCGAGGGTCAAGAGCAGGGGGCTGAGCAACCACGGTGCGTGGATCCACCACCCGAGGGCGAGCAGCAGGGGCCAACCCGGCGGGTAGGTCGAGCACCAGCGAGTGGCGGTGAGCAGGACGTTCTCGTGCCCGAAGAGGAAGGGGAACGGCGGCGGCGGCAAGTACAGCGCGCCGGCGGCGAAAATGCGTCCCTGGAAAAGGTAGGCGACGCTGTCGGTCACGTGGGGAACGAGGTCGAGGGCCGACCAGGCGATCGACAGGGCGACCCCGCCGGCCGCCAGACCGGTCCCCAGGAGGAGCGCCGTGCCCGACCTCGGCGGGCGCTCGGTCGGGGCGGCCGGTGTGGCGGCAGACAGCGGGGACGAGGTCACGCTCGGGGTTCCCGGGGTCGTGGGTGTGGATGAGCCGAGCGCCGGCGCGGCGAGCTGGTGACCTCTCGGTCGGAAAAGATACCAGAACGAGTGGCGATGACCTTGCGGAGCGATGGCGAAAGGCCACGCGCGCGGCTTATCCTTCCCGCATGACTCGCCACAGGTTCACCACGGCATTGCCCGGCGCCCTCCTCGTCGCCGGCTCGGTCCTCTGTTCCTCGCCTGCCATCGGCGCGGTGGCGCCCGATCTCGCCGCCCTTGTCAGTCAGATCGAGGCTTTCCCCGCCACGCGCGGACAGGCGACCGAGAGTGAGCGGCTCGCGCGCTTCTTCGACCTCTACCGGGACGCCCGCATGCGCGAGCTGCCGGACGAGGCGATGTACTTTGGCTACCTCGGCGTGGACGACCGCTTGCCGGACCTCTCCCCCGAGGGGCTCGCGTCGCTCCACCGGTTGTCGCATCTCGAGCTCGCCGCGCTCGACTCGATCGACCGCGCGGGCCTCTCGCCCGGCGAGCGCCTGAACGCCGAGGTCCTGCGCCGGCGGCTGGCGCTCGAGATCGAGGGGGAACGCTTCCACAGCTTCGATCCGCGGCACAACGATTACCTGCTCGTCGACTCGATGAACGATCAGATCACCGACGTGCTCGACCTGCTCACGGCGATGCCGGCGCGCACGGTCGCCGACTACGAGGCGATGCTCGCCCGCCTGCGCGCCTTCCCGGCCTTCGCGGAGCAGGGCATGGCGCGGCTGCGCGAGGGCGCCCGCCTCGGCATCACGCCGCCGCGGGTCACGCTGCGCAAGGTGCCCGACGCGGTGCTCGCGCTGCTCGCCGACGAGCCGCTGAAGAGCCCCGTGCTGCAGCCGTTCACCGCGATGCCTGCGACGATCCCGGCGGCCGAGCAGCAGCGGCTGCGTGGCGGCGCCGTGGACCTGTTCGTGCACCAGGTGGAGCCCGAGCTGCACAAGCTCCACGACTACCTGGCGCAGAGCTACGTGCCCGCCGCCCGCGAGACGACGGCGATCCGGGACCTGCACGACGGCGCCGCCTGGTACGCCTGGCTGCTGCGCTATTACACGACGACGGACCTCACCCCGGAGCAGATCCACGAGCTCGGGCTCGCGGAGGTGAAGCGCATCCGCGCCGAGATGGATTCGCTCATCGCCTCGACCGGCTTCCATGGGGACTTCGCGGCCTTCAGCGAGCACCTGCGGACCGATCCTCGCTTCTTCTACGAAAAACCCGCGGACCTGCTGGCCGCCTATCGCGACATCACCAAGCGCATCGACCCCGAGCTCATCCGGCTCTTCGGGCACCTGCCGCGGCAGCCGTATGGCGTGAAGGAGATGCAAGGCGACAACGCGACGCAACCCCCGGCGCTCTCCCCCGGGGGCGCGCCCGCCGCCGCCCGGCCGGGGTGGATGCTGGTCAACACCTACGACCTGCGCTCGCGGCCGAGATGGGCGATGGAGTGCCTCGCCGCGCACGAATCGGTGCCGGGCCATCACCTCCAGATCGCGCTCGCCGCGGAGCTCACCGACCTGCCGCAGTGGCGGCGCGAGGCGGTGTTCCCGGTGTACTCGGAAGGCTGGGCGCTCTACGCCGAGGGCCTCGGCGCGGAGCTCGGCCTCTACCAGGACCCGTACTCCAAGTTCGGCCAGCTCAACAACGAGATCTGGCGCGCCATCCGCCTCGTGGTCGACACCGGCCTGCAGACGAAGGGATGGACCCGGCAGCACGCGGTCGACTACTGCCGCGCCAACTCGGCGAAGACGACCCTCGACATCGAGAACGAGATCGACCGCTACATCGTGCAGCCGGGATCGGTGCCCGCCTACAAGATCGGCGAGCTCGAGATCCGCAAGCTGCGCCACTACGCCGAGGCCGAGCTCGGACCGCGCTTCGACGTGCGCGCCTTCCATGACCGCGTGCTCGGCGGCGGCGCGCTGCCGCTCGACCTGCTCGGCAAGAGCGTGCATGAGTGGGTGGCGGAGGTGAAGGGCGAGTCCGCCGGCCGCGCGAAGTCGCCTCCGGCTCCCCGTTACCAGCTGCAGAGCCGCTTCTGGTTGGGCCTCCACCAGACCCTGATGGAGGCTGCGCAGCGGGGCGCCGTGCCCAATCCGGGCACCGACGCGCACGAGCGGCAACTCTGGGAGGGCGCCGTCGCCGCCTACCGGCAGCACTTCGGCAAGCGCAACCCCGTCTTCGACGACGAGCTGATGGCGATCAACGACTCGCTGTCGGGCGTCGAGGAGTCCGCCAAGCTGCCGGCAAGCCTGGGCGCCATCGGCGACACTCTGCAGCAGGTCGCCGATGTCTACCGCCGACGGCAGTGGCCCGCCGACGAGCTCGCCAGCCGCTTCTGGATCGCCGTCGCCGGCGCCATGATCGACCAGGCCGGCGAGGAGCTGGTCGCTGCGCACGAGCGCGTCTACGGCGTCACGTATCCCGCGCACGTCACCGTCGACGTGTCGCCGTACGGGGGTGAGTTCGGCGCCTACACCACGTTGCGCGATGGCTTCGTGCACGTCACGGTGTCGACCCATGACCCCGCGTATCAAGGCTACTGGGGGCTCGAGATGATGCTCCACGAGGCCTCGCATGCCGTCGTCGGCGACTCGTCCGGCGCCATCGGCCCCGAGATCGACGCCGCCGCTCGGGCGCTCAACCGCCGCCCGCCTCCCGTTCTGTGGCACGCCGTCCTCTTCTACACCTCCGGCGACCTCACCCGGCGAGCGCTGCTCCGCCGCGGCATCGACTACCACCCGTTCATCGAGGAGATGTACAAGCGGACTTTCAAGAGCTACCGCGAGCCGCTGGCGACCCACTGGCAGGCGTACCTCGACGGCAACCTCTCACGAGCGGAGGCCATCCGCCGGCTGGTAGAGGCGACCACCAAGCCGGTGCCGGCGGCGACGCCCCGCTAGTCCTGGCGGGGCGGCTGGGCCGCCAGTGGCCGACCGGGACCGCGTGCAATTGATCTTCGAGAAGCGCCTTGCCCCAGAAGGACGCCCCCTTCCGCTGGCGCAGTTCTGTCCGGAGCCAACGGAGGCGAGTATCCTATGTTCGACGATGCCAAGCCCTACCCGATCATCTCAGTTGTCCCCATACGCCGACGCCCCGCCAGACCTGGTCGCGAGCAAGATGGTGGCGCTCGTCGAGCGGGGTGCCCCGCGGGACTTCCGAGACATCTATACCCTGTGTCAGGTAGGTCGGGTCAGCGCCAACGAGTGCTGGCGCCTCTGGCGAGAACGGCAGCGACGCGCCGGCAGCGATTTCGATCCTAACCGCGCCCGGCTGGCGATCGAGACCCACCTGTCGCGGATCGCCCAGCATCGCCCCCTTGATACAATCGCCGATGCAGGGCAGCGAGCTGCTGCCGCAAGCTCCGCAATTGGTTCAGCCTGGAGTTCTTCGATGCTCTCGTGGATTGATGGGTCTCTCTACCCGGACGGGGCTGTCCCTGCAACCATCGACTCGCTGGCGGAGCGGGTGGATTTCATCGTCCGCCTCTGTGGTGCTTGGGATTTCGGAGTGCTACCAAGCCGCGAGACCATCACCGAAATCCGCCGGTCAGATTGGAGGGAAGCAGTCGACGCGGCCCGCCTCCTCACCTCTCCCAGCTACCACCTCGTCCGCCTCTGGCACGGTCTGCCGTCTCAGCCCTACCTCGGCCAACAGCTAGCCTACATCCGAGACGATCCCAGCCTGGATTTCGTCTGACCGGTGCGCCACGATTCCGCGGCGCCAAGGCCCTGGCGGCGAGCAAGCTTTTCAATTGTTGGAACTGCGCGGCTCGGCTGCCCCCAGCGCGCCACCTGATATGTCTGGCCGCCGTGGGGCCGTCACTTCTTGCGCATCGAGAGTCCGTACTTGGTCAGCTTGACCATGTAGTCATAACAACAAGCTAAGAAATCGCCGCTGCTACCCATGGTCTCGGAGCGGATGAGCTTGCCGTCAGGGCCGGCCACCAGCTTGATGGCGCAGGAGCATTGAAAATCCTCGCTGCGGTTGTCCGCCAAACCGGGGCCGGTAGACACCTCGTAGGTGCCGGACCCGGCGCTAACCCAGGTATAGGTCGTCGCGGGTGTGGCCTGGACCGTAAGGAGCGGTTGGCCCAGGACCTCGAAGGCCTCCTGGGAACTCTTACCCATGAGCGCGTTCAACCCTTCCTGCGTCGTGTGCTGCGTCGGCCAGGACGCGCAGCCGGCTAGAGAGACACAGAGCACCGCTGCGGCAGTCGACATCTTGCGTTGCATGGCGCCTCCACGCGACCCCGGTCCCCCGGCCAAGCTGCAGGCTGGCACGGCCCGGCGTCTGCACCTATCCTGACCGTGGCCGCCCGTGAGCGGCAAGAGCATATTCATGCGCATGCCGGCCGCTGCTCTTCGGAAAAGGCAGCGCCGTTGCGTGCCTGTCGCATGCGTCGGCACTCTGGACGGCCGCCCTTCAAAGAAGCAGGCGGTACCGATGCCTGAGTGCCCGGGGCGCGTTCCTCGGTCCGAAGGCCCTCAAAGTCTCAAGGGATCCGTCACGTCGAGGAACGGGAAGCGGCGAAAGTCAGCATCCCGGGTCACGACCCGATGGATGCCATGCTCACGCATCAGGATCGCCGTATGGACGTCGTGGAGCACGTTGCCTCTCAGCTCTGGCATCTCTGCAAAGACCTCGGCAGCGATCTGGGCGTGCCGCTGCGTCTCCACCAAGAGTCGTAGTCCAGGGGAGTCCAGGAGGGCCTCGATGAACTGCCATGCCAGAGGTGCGGACCATGGCCTTGGGAACACCCGCTCGTGGGTGCTGATCCGCATGAACTCATAGAGAATAGGCCAGGTGGTATACCAGGGCTCTAGCCTCCGCTGCCAGACCTGGACGAGCTCACGGCAGCGGGCATGTTCGGGGCCGCTCTCCTCCGCCGCATAGATGAAAACGTTGGTGTCCACCAGGAACGTCAACGCTGCTCCATGACTTCGTACAGGGCATCGCGATCGGCGATGTCGACCAGCGCACCGCCGCCATCGAACGAGGGGAGAGGCGGCAGTTCGCCGGTGGGTTCTGATCTTGGTTCCAGAAGGAGGCGAAGAGCGGATTCCACCAGGGTCGAGATCGTCTCTCCGCGTCGGGCGGCCTCTTCTCGGAGCCGCACCATGACCCGGTCGTCGATGATCAGCGTCGTCTTCATATGGAAAACCATACAGGGAGAGGATCTCTCGAGTCAAACACACCTGCCCGGCGACGGACCGGGCCGCCTGCCGGGGCCGCGAGGCCGGTCGATCGGCGATCCTGGGACGATCCTGGCGCAGTATCCCCTCTTGCGGGCGCCTCAGTGTCGCCCGGCCGTGCGCGGTGCCGTCCATAGAGGCAGAGCGATAGGCCGATAGGCTTGTGGCGGTGCCGAAGGCGGGGATAGCCTCAAGGGAGTCTTCTGGTGAACTGAGGAGGAGGAGTCGATGAGTTCGCTGACGAAGTGTCCGTCGTGCTCTAGCGAGGTATCGACCAAGGCTGCGTCGTGTCCGAAATGCGGCCATCAGTTCAAGAGTGCGGGAGGACTCAACCTCAGCGATCCGGTCCATATCGTGGGGCTGATCATTGTCGGGCTCATGATCCTCGGATTTCTAATCTTTATCGCACAGCATGCACCGTAGTTTGTTCACGAGCGAGGAATCGGAGGGCGTAAATCGGTCGATCTCGTAGGATAGGCGCAATTCTCAGCTAGAAGGTGGACGATGAAACAAATGGACGCACAATCCCTAAGGGACGAATTCGCTGTCACCTATTTGACGCTGATCAGTATTCTGCAGGCAGTGGCACTCGGTTTTCTGGCAACCCTAGTAGACGCTCATTTTCACTCGCTCCAATCTGGGCATTGGCTGCGCATTGCAACATCCGTGGTTGTCGCGGTAAATGTGTGGAACGAGTACCGAATGGGTGTGGCGCAGTTCGCGTGGGTTCCAAGCCTCGTTGACACTCTTATCCCGTTCACGCTCGGCATCGTACAATTCGCTCTGTTTAGGGCTAGCGTACTGAGTACAGATTTTCTTTGGCTCTGTGCGGTTGGGTGTCTATATCTCGCTGGCGTAGCTGGATATGAAAACATGTATCGCCGCGCCAAGGCTGAGGGTAGCATCAATATCGATGTGCTAGGAGCGATTGGCGGCTGGCGAACGGCAAATCCCTTCATCTGTCTGGCACTTGCTGGCTTGTCAGCCGTCTTTGCGGCGATCGCAGTCTCCGGGAGAAGCGTGGGCTGGGTAAGACTGACGCTGCTCTCCGCAACGTTGGCGTTGACTGTTCTGTTCATGATTCGAGGTGAGGCCAATTGGCGGCGGGTGGTTCGACTTGCGCGCGCTCGGGAGGCTGCGGCGCGTGGAGCCAGGCTGAAGGAAGGCGACACTTGTGAGGTTTCTGCTTAGTGTTCGATCAAGCCAGTGCTCCGTCGCGCACGACTTCGAGAATTGTCGAATGGGCGCTTAAGACGCGGTTGAGTGAAATTAGCATCAATTTTCGAACCACTTGGGATCTTTACCTGAAGTTCTACACGGTGTTTTTGACCTTCAATGTTGCCGCGCTAGCATGGTTCTTTAGCAGTGCACACAACTGGTCGTCAAAGGCAAAATGGCTTATAGCTGGTGTCTTTATCATGGAAAGTGTAATCGTCGCTCTTACTAGCGCCAAGATCGCTCTTTACTCGGGTGAGGTGAGAAGGGCAATCAGCGAAACAGTGGCGGAACTGGAGAACATGGCATCCCGAGAAGGCGAGGCGATCGAAGGAGCCCGAATAGGCTTCAAGACGTCCCTGCCGCTAGACATTGGGGCCTACAGTGCTTGGGCCAACTTTGTGGGTGTCCTGTTCGTTGCGGTGATCTGGTTCGTGTTGGCATATCTGCTCGTAGGGTCATAGCAGCTCGGCGAGCGAACCTCTGGCTGTGCCGAGGGAAGGGATCGCGCCACTTGCCTCCGCCCGTATAGCTCCCACCTTGTTTCCTTCCCGAGACGTCGCTGGGTCGCCTCGATGAGCGCTGACAAACCTCACCTAAGGCAGACTCGATCAGGGAGAATTAGAGCATAAGTCATTGAAAACAATGAATATCCTCAACGGTTCCCAGTTGGAACCGCCTCGAACCGTGGCTGATCGAGCTAAACCTCCTGTACCGAGAGCTTTACGCAGCCTGAGGCGGTCATCGGGGTGGTGGAAACGCAGCCGTGCATGGCTACGATCGGTAACGCTGGCCCAAACACTTTGCGCGGCGCGCTGCCTTGCGTCGTTGCGGCCGCGAGCTGCAACGACCCGAAGCCGTCGTCAACGGGAGACCAGCTCTTCGCGCAGCACCTGGCGCAGCACCTCCATCGTGACTGGCGCGGCCTCGGGCGCGATGGCCGCCCGCAAGGCGGCGTTGATGAGGGTCTGGTAGCCCTTCCCCTCGCGCTCCGCGCGAGCCCGGAAGGCCGCCAGCACGTCGTCATCGATCAGGATCGTGATCCGCGTCTTACCTCTCGCGACCTCCGCTTGAAGCTTGGTCAAGTGGGGCACGTCCTTGGCGCGCTTAGCGCCGGTGAAGTCATATTCCTTCCGCATACTGCCGCTTCTCCCTTCTGGTGGCCTTGCGGCCAGAAATCAGCCTGATCGTGTCCTCCTCCTCGCGGAGGGTGTAGCAAACCGTCAGGAGCCGCCCATCGAGAGACATGCCGACCAGCACAAACCGCGCCTCGCCATCAGCAGTCCCGTCCTCGCGCACAAGCGCCAACGGATCGAGCAGGCCTTCACCCGCTTCATCGAGCGAGACGCCGTGCTTCTTCAGATTGGCAGCGTTCTTCTCCGGGTCGAACTCGACCTGCATGCCCCATTATGCATATAGAATCTGCATTCGGCAAGAGGCAAGCAGTGGCCAGAGGGGAAAGGCCAATCTGGCCCGCCGCGCTGCCATCGAGCCGGCTCGTCGGCAAGGCGGCGCACGTGTCCTCGCCTTCATGGAGCTGCAAGGCGGCTCAAGCAGGCGGGCGGCATCTCCCGCTGACAGAGTAGGCCTCGCCCCCCAACTGGCGGCCGTCGACTGCCGCATGAAGGGCGGTTGGCCGAAATCTGCTAAACTTCTCATGGTTGAAGGGGCAAGCCAGCCGATCCACGATCCACTAGTCCTAGTGCGAGACTCGCTGTGAAACTCCAGGTGCCTGCGCCTCAGAGCATGCCCATTCAGCGGCCACTTGGCGCTCAGTAGGCTGGGGAGAGCGCGGTCCTTCTCGGAAAAGACCCATGGCTCGTCGGTTCGTTGCCTCGCTTGCTGTTCTCTTTGTCCTCCCTGCTGCCATCGACGCCTCTGCTCAGGAGTCTCCACCGCCCATCGCGCGACAGCAAACGGTGGCGGAGCGGCCCTACCAAGAGATCGCCTCCCCCATGCTCCTTGAAGTCTCTCTGGGCGCGACTCCGAGGCGGAGGTCCATTCAGGAGCTGGACACGAATCATCTTTGGATCGCGACGGAGACCAACCGGTACATCTGTCAGCAGGTGCAAATCCGCGCGATCGAGGTCCGGAAGGAAGAAAACCGGTCCAAGGTCAAGCTTCACATCGTAGCGGTGTTACGCGCCCAAGAGTCGCCGAAGGACGTGGACGTCACGGTCTCCATGGTCTCGGACACAAAGGAGGTTCAGAAGAAGTTCTGGCACGAATTCACCGCGGACCCCATTACACGGCATCCCAGGAATCCCGAAACCGAGTTCGATTTCTCCACGCAGGAGTTCGCGGCTCTCTTCGGCCCTGGACGCGCGCCTTCAGTGCGGGTAGTCCTCAACATCTTGGAATAGAGACCTTCAGGGGGTCCAGGCCCGCAGCGGTTATTTGGCGGCGGAGTCGGCCAAGAGGCGTCGGCCCGGCGGCGGAAGCGGAGAGCATGCTGACTTCGGCACTGTCGCCAAGTTGGCCGTGTTCGACCGAGTGGACCTTGGGCATGCGGCAGCGCACATCTCTGGTAGTGAGAACTATTACTTAGGACTTGCGTGAATATCCCCAACGGGATTCGAACCCGTGTTGCCGCCTTGAAAGGGCGGAGTCCTGGTCCACTAGACGATGGGGACGTGGTGCGGCTCTGGCCGGCGCCGCGCGGGGCTGGCCGTCCGTAAGGCTAGCACAGGCCGGGGCCCCGCCGAGTGCGGCCGGGCCTGCGAGCCGTTGACCGGCCTCGGGAATGGAGATAGCCTGCCCGGTGAATCACGACAAGCTTGCCGCCTTGTCCGAGGCAGCCTGGCGCGGGGGCCGTGGCGGAGGGGGCGCGGCGAGGTTGCCGTGCGGAGGGCTCGGCCATGAGAGGGATGCGCGGCGCCTGGACGTTGATGGTGATCTTGCTGGCGGCCGGGCTCGGAGCGCTCGGGGCCCGAGAGGGTCTCGCCGAGGGCGGAGCTCGGGCCGCGGGCTTCGTGCCGCTCGCGGAGTTCCTGCCCGGCGTCGCGGCCGCGAGGTTCGAGGGCTTCCCTCGCGGCCCCGAGACGCGGGTGCGGTCGGCCGAGGCTTTCGCGGAGATGCGCCGCCACATCCTCTCCCTGTACGAGGGAGTGGCCCTTGACGGCGTCCACAGCTTCCTCCTCGACGGGCAGCATTTCGACTGCCTGCCGATCGAGCAGCAGCCGTCGGTGCGTGGCCTGGGCCTCACCCACGTCGAGGTGGCGCCGCCCCCGCCGCTGAGCACTGCCGCGGCGCCGGCCGAGTCCGCTCCGGGCGAGTCCGCGCCGGGCGCGCCGGAGGAGCCCCGCGCCAGGGCCACCTCTCCCTTGGCCCTCGGTTCCCGCGATGGCTTCGGCAACGAGATCCAGTGCGCCGAGGGCACGATCCCGATGCGGCGCGTGACGCTCGAGGAGATGACCCGGTTCGAGACCCTGCGCCAGTTCTTCGAGAAGGGACCCGACGGCGCCGGCCAGATCGGGCTCGAGGAAGAGAAGGCGGCGGCGGCGAAGCCCGTCCACAAGTACGCCCACGCCTACGAGCTGGCCGACAACCTCGGCGGCAGCTCGCTGCTCAACCTCTGGATGCCGCCGATCAATACCGGCGCCACCCAGGTCTTCTCGCTGTCGCAGCACTGGTACACCGGCGGCAACCCCGTGCAGACCGTCGAGGGAGGCTGGCAGGCCTTTCCACAGAAGTACAACACCGTGAACTCGGTGCTGTTCATCTACTGGACCGCGGACGGCTACAAGCGCACCGGCTGCTACAACCTCGACTGCGCCGCGTTCGTCCAGACGAGCTCGCACTGGGCGCTCGGCGCCAGCTTCTCGCACTACAGCACCCCCGGCGGGACGCAGTACGAGTTCGAGCTGCAATGGCAGCTGTCGGGCGGGAACTGGTGGCTCTTCCTCGGCGGCAGCGGGACCCCGGAGGCGGTCGGCTACTATCCGACGGCACTCTATGGCAACGGTCAGCTCGCCAACTTCGCGACCGAGATCGACTACGGCGGCGAGGTCGTCGGCACGACGTCGTGGCCGCAGATGGGGAGCGGCGTTGCCGCCAGCCGCGGCTTCCGGCACGCCGCCTACCAACGGCAGATCTTCTATGCCGACCTGTCCACGGCCACTCACTGGTCGACCTTGAGTCCCTACATGTCGCCGCGCTCGCGCGGCAGGGGATCCTGCTACTCGATCCTCTTCACCCCCGCCTCCGCCGGCAGCTCGTGGGATTCCTACTTCTTCTTCGGCGGCGCCGGCGGCGGCGGCTGCTGAGGCCGCGCGCAGGCGCCCGGAAAGCGACTACAGATCGAGCAGGTTGCTGTGCTGCAGGAGGCTCCGCACCGCGGCGACCACGACGAGGGGATCGGTGTGCTCGGCGTTGGCGATGCACACCGACACGTGTCCCTCCGGGATGGGATGGACGAGCTGGAAGAAGTTGCCGTAGCGGACCAGCAGGTAGCGCAAGCCGCCGCAGTCGAGGTTGCCGCGCTGGGTGGTCAGCTTGAGCAGCACCGGATTGACGAACAGCTCTTCGTAGCGGTCGGTCTCGTTGGAGCCGGCGCCGATCACCCCGGGCCGCTGAAACATGCTCAGCGCGTTGGCGCGGTAGAGCGCCACGTAGCGCACGTCGGTCGAGGCGGCGAAGATCTCGGCGACCAGGGAGTCCGGCTCCACCCTGCCATTGTAGCGCCATGCCGGCGCCATCAGGCCCTTCGTTACGGCAATCACGGATACAAGCGAAGGCGCTTGCGCCGCGGTCCCAGGTGGTGCGACGATGGAGTGCCGCCGGCGGCCTGCCGGCGGGTCTTCCCTCAGCGAGAGGAGGCCGGGATGGCCAACGTCGAACCGCGCACCACCCTGGGAGGCGTCGGACCCGGCGTGCACGAATTGGCGCCGCATTGGGGCTTGCTGCTGGCGCTGGGCGTCATCGAGCTGCTGCTCGGCGTGATCGGGCTGGGCGTCGCCGGGCTGGTGACGCTCGCGTCGGTCATCTTCTTTGCATGGCTGCTGCTGCTGAGCGGCATCATGCACCTGGTGCGGGCCTTCCGCACCCGTGGCTGGGAAGGCGTCGCGCTGCACATCCTGATCGGCATCCTGCAAGGCGCGGTCGGCGCCCTGCTGCTGCTGCGCCCGGTGGCCGGCGCCGCCTCGCTGACCTTGCTGCTGGCGGCGCTGTTCCTCGTGTCGGGGCTGTTCCGGATCGTCTTCGCGCTGTCGGTGCGCATCGACGGCTGGGGCTGGCAAGTGCTCGCGGGATTGGTCACCTTCGTGCTCGGCCTGCTCATCTCCGCGGGCTGGCCGGCTTCGAGCTTCTGGGTGATCGGCACCTTCATCAGCATCGACCTGATCTTCGGCGGCTGGTCGTTCATCATGATCGCGCTGGCGGTGAAGAGCGCGCTGGCGTCGGCCGCGGGCCGCGCTTCGACGGCGGGCTGAGGAGCGTTCCGGCGGCCGGCCTGACCACCGGTCAGCTCGACGCGGACGGGGCGCCGGCGGCACCTCCGGCGCCCGCGGCACCTCCGGTGTCCCCGGTGCCCGCACTGCCGCCACTGCCCGCGGTGCCCGTCGTGCCGGCGCTTCCCGCGTCGGCGCGGCTGCGGAAGCCGCGCTCTTCCAGCCAGCGCAGGACGATGCGCAGGGCCTCGGGACGGATCTCGTGGCCCATCTCGAGCTCGCGGTAGGTGATGCCCACCCCGAAGCCGCGCAGCGCCTCGCGCGACTCGCGGGCGCGCTCGACGTCGATCAGCGGGTCGGCGGTGCCGTGGATCACCAGCACCGGCAGCTGCTCGTGCTCCGGGAGCCGCGTCAGGTCCTCGCTCAGCGGCGCCGGCAGCCAGCTCGACAGCGCCATGAGGCCCGAGAAGCGCGCCGGAGCGCGCAGCGCGAGGTCGTACGCCATGGTGCCGCCCTGGCTGAAGCCGCCGACCACGACGGCCCGCGGGTCGACGGGGTAGCGGTCCCGGGCCTGCTCGACGAAGCGGCGCAGCATCCCGGCGCCGTGCCGGAACGCCTCGACGTCCGGCGGCAGCCCGGGCGTCAGCGGGTACCAGCCGTAGCCTCTCTCGCCGCCGCCGATCGGCACCACGACCGGGCCTTGCGGGCAGAGCACCAGGGCGCGGCCGCCGTGCAGGAGGGGCGCCAGGCCGAGGAGGTCGTGGGCGCTGGCGCCCCAGCCGTGGAGCAGGAAGAGGGTGGGGAAGGGACCCTCGCCGTTGGGAACGTGCGCGGTGTAGAGCAGCTCGTTGGCGCCCATGGCGGATGGTAGAGTATCGCGCGACCAGCCATGCGCGCGACGTGGAGCACCAGATGGAGCGCGGGTCTGCTCCTGGCGGGCGGCCTGGGAGCCGCGGTGGCGCTTGCCCGCCCGGCGCCGCCCGCGCCGCCGGTGCCTCCGGTAGGCCGCGCGCCCGCCGCGTCGTCCCCAGCGCCGATCACGATCCATGCCAGCCGGCTCCTCGACGGCCGGGGCAAGGCGTTGGCCGACGTCACGGTGGTGGTCTCCGGGTCGCGGATCGTCAGTGTGCGGAGCGGCTCCGGAGCCGGCGCCGCCACGCCGCCGGGCTCGCCGGCGGCCAGCTGGGACCTGCGTGGCCTGACGGTGCTGCCGGGCGGTATCGACACTCACGTGCACATCGGCTGGCATTTCGACGCCAGGGGCCGTTCGCGCGACCGGGCGGGCGAGGGCGAGCCGCCGGCGCAGAGCATGCTCTACGCGGCCGAGAACGCCGTGGCGACGGTCCGCTCGGGCATCACCACGGTCCAGAGCCTGGGCGCGCCGGAGGACCGCGACCTGCGCGAGGCGCTGGCGCGCGGCATCATCCCCGGCCCGCGCGTGCTCACCTCGCTGACTCCGATCGACGACGAGACCGGTCCGCCGGAGGCCATCCGCGCCGCGGTGCGCAAGCTGGCGGCCGGCGGCGCCGACGTGGTCAAGGTCTTCGCCTCGAGGAGCATCCGCGACGGCGGCGGACCGACCTTGAGCCAGGAGCAGCTCGACGCTGCCTGCGGCGAGGCGCGGGCGCGCGGCCTGCGCTCGGCGGTGCATGCGCACGGCATCGAGAGCGTCCGCCGCGCCGTCGCCGCCGGCTGCGGCTCGATCGAGCACGGAGTGCTGCTCGACGCCGCGTCGCTGCGCCTGATGGCCGCGCACGGCACCTGGTTCGACCCCCAACTCGACCTCGTCTTCCGCAACTACTTCGAGAACCAGGCCCATTTCATCGGCATCGGCAACTACACTGCCGAGGGCTTCGCGCAGATGCGCAAGGCGGTGCCGCGCGCCCTGGCAGTCTTCCGCCAGGCGCTCGCGACGCCGGGCCTCGAGGTGGTCTTCGGCACCGACGCGGTGGCGGGAGCCCACGGCCGCAACTTCGAGGAGCTCGTCTACCGGGTGGAGCAGGGCGGCCAGGACCCGATGGCCGCGATCGTCTCGGCGACCTCGCTCGCCGCGCAGAGTCTGCGTCTCGGCGACCGAACCGGCACGATCGCTCCCGGCTACGAGGCGGACCTGATCGCCGTCGACGGCGACCCGTCACGGGACATCCGGGCGCTCCTGCGGGTGGTCTGGGTGATGAAATCCGGCCGCGTGATCAAGAACGAGCTCCGCTGCCCTTGACCGGGCCGGGCGGCGGCGCCGGCGGCGGCCCCGGCGTGACGGGCCCCGACGGCGGGTCTGCCGGCGGGCACTCCTCGCCGGCGTTGAAGGCCCCGCCGAGCTGGTCGCACTGCGGGCCGGTCAGCGTCGCGCAGTAGGAGCGCTGTCCGCTCGAGAAGGTACACGCGCCGCGGACCGTGCCCGGCGGCAGCGACTGGCCCAGCAGCTTCAGGAGGATGACCATCACGTCGCTCTCGGCGACGTTCGCCGGCGCCGCCGGGACGGCCGGCGTCACCGGCTCCACCGGCACCGGCGGCTCGCCGCTGCCGGTGCGGGGCGCCGGCGTCTCCGGCGCCGCTCCCGTCACCGGCTGGAGTGGCGGCGCGGGCGGGACGTCGGGACCCGCGGGCGTGTCGGCGAAGGCGGCCACCAGCACCATCTCGTAGGGCAACGACCAGTCGAGGACCCCCGCCACCCGGCCGCTGTTGGCGACCCGCCAGGAGAGCAGCGAGAGGTCGATGCGCGGGAGGCCGACGACGTGCAGCGCCTCGCCCTTGTGCATCGCCTTGACCCGAGCGTACGCTGCCGTGCCGGCCACCGCCACCATCCGCCGCTCGTGCACCAGGAGGTCGCCGGCCGTGTCGAGGATGGCCGCCTTGACGCTGAGGCCGTCGGCCAGCAGGTGGGTGGGCTCCTCGTTGAGGCGAATGACGAATTCGACGTAGTTGTAGCCGGCCATGCGGGTCGTGATCGTCGTAGTGCCGTCGCCGGTCGCGATGTGGCTCGGCAGCCGCTCGTAGCTCTGGAACGCCTGGGAGGCGTCCTTGTAGGTGAAGCCGGCGATCGGCTGGAACGAGCCGGCGAGGTCCAGGTCGCCGATCCGCAGCAGCGGGTGGATCTCGAAGACATGCGGCGGGTTGGTGGTCTTGAAGGGCTGCAGGGGCTGGCCCTGGATCTGCTCGTCATCGCCGCCGTGCTCGCACCAGAGCCGCCAGACGCCGCGCACCTGCAGCGGCTGGCCGCCACGCTCGGCCTGGTGGATGAGGTCGACGGCGTCGAGCTCCAGCACCGCGTTCATCACCTCGGCCACCGCCGCCAGGCCGATCTCCGGCGCCCGGCCGGCGGCATGGAGGTCGCCGTCGCTGGCCGGCGGATTGGGCCGGGCATGCGCCTTGTCGACGGTGAAGGTGGCGTCGATGGTGGCGCGGTCCTTGTACTTCTCGACGAAGGCGTTCTGCAGGGTGATCTGGATCTCCGCCCGGGCCGCGGCGGGAAGCAGCAAGGCGGCCAGCAGGGCTGCCGCGGCCAGGCCGGAGGAGGAGCGGCGTGCCGGCGGCGCTGCCGGCGATGGCCGCGACCATCCCCGCGGACGGACACGCCGCGGGCCGGCGGGCCCACGGTCTCGCGATCTCGGCATGTCGAGCTCCTCTAGCGCCGCCAGCGCCGCCGGGGCTGCCGGCGGCCTCTGCACTGCGATCTTCGATGCCCCGCGGAGATCCTATTATAGATCGCTGTAAGGCCGTTTCCCTGCTGCGCGCGGGTCGTGGTTCAGTGACCTCCTGCGGTCGCCGCCGCCGGCGAACCGGAGGCGTCCACCAGGAGAGGCACGGAGGAAAATACGACCGATCGTGCTATTGTCGCCGCACATCCCGACGACGATCGGACGCGGGGAAACGTGGTTCGGCCCGAGAGAGGGAGGAGGAGGAGAACGATGTCCGTAGGGATCGAGCAGATCCGGCAGCTGGTGCGCGGCGAGCTGCCGCTGCCGCCGATCGCCCGGCTGATCGGTTTCGCGGTGACCGAGGTCGAGAGCGGCAGGGTGGTGGTGGAGCTGGCGGCCGACGAACGCCATGCCAACCCGATGGGCACGCTGCATGGCGGCGTGCTCTGCGACCTCGCCGACGCCGCCATGGGCATGGCTTACGCCTCCCGCCTCGAGGACGGCGAGTCCTTCACCACCCTCGAGCTGAAGATCAACTTCCTCAAGCCCGTGTGGCGCGCCCGCCTGCGGGCCGTCGGCACGGTGATCAAGATGGGCCGCACCGTCGGCCTCGTCGAGTGCGAGATCTTCGACGAGAAGCCTGCCCTCGTCGCCAAGGTCTCGAGCACCTGCATGACCCTGCGCGGCGAGGCCGCCTCCGGCCGATAGGCACAGGCCCGCCGTGATAAGCCCTGCGACCGAACGACCGCTCGACGCCGTGGTGGTGGGGGCCGGCATCTCCGGCCTGGCGGCTGCCTTCCGATTGGTGCGGGCGGGGATGCGGGTGGCGGTGCTCGAGGCTTCGCAGCGGCCGGGAGGGGCGCTGGTCACCCAGGAGGCGGCAGGGTTCCGGTTCGAGCTCGGGCCCAACACGGTGCTCGAGAGCGATCCGAGCCTGCGGGCGCTGATCCGCGACTGCGGCCTGGAGGGCGAGCGCCTGGTCGCCGCGCCGGCGGCCCGCCGCCGCTGGGTCTGGCATGGCGGCAGGCTGCGCGCGCTGCCCTCGGGACCTCTGGCCTTCCTGCTCAGCCCGTTGTTCCCGCCGGCCGCCAAGCTGCGGCTGCTGCGCGAGCCTTTTGTGCGGGCGCCGCGGGCGCTGCGGGCGCCGCCGGCGCCGCCGCCGGGCGCCCGGGACGATGACGCGGACGAGGAGACGATCGCCGATTTCGTGCGCCGCCGGCTGGGAGAGGCCTTCCTCGAGCGGGCGGTGGGACCGTTCGTCTCGGGGGTCTATGCGGGCGACCCCGAGCGGCTGGCGGTGCGCTGGGCGACGCCCAGGATCGCGGCCTTGGAGGCCGAGCACGGCAGCCTGGTCCGCGGCATGCTCGCCCGCCTCGCCCACGGCGCCCGCCTTGCCCCCAGCGATGCCCTCGCCCGCCTCCGCGTCGCCCGCAAGGAGGGGGGCCCCCCCCGGACGCCGCCGCGGGGCGCCATGGTCTCGCTGCGCGGCGGTCTCGAGGAGCTGCCGCGGCGGCTGGCGCGCGAGATCGGCGACGTGCGCTGCGGCGTCGCCTGCCGGGCGGTACGGCACGACGGCCGTGGCTTCGTGGTCGAGCATGCGGGAGGCACCGTCGGCGCGCGCCACGTGCTGCTGGCGGTCCCCGCCGACGCGGCGGCGGCGCTCCTCGACGAGGCCAGCGCGGGGCGCAGCCGCCTGCTGGCCGAGCTGCCCTACGCCGCGGTCGCGGTGGTGGCGGCCGGCTACCGCCGGCAGGACGTGGCGCATCCGCTCGACGGGTTCGGCTTCCTGCGCGCCACCGGCGCCGGCGGCGCCGGCCTGCGCGTGCTCGGGTGCCTGTTCACGTCGAGCCTCTTTCCCGGGCGCGCCCCGGAGGGGTGCGTGGCGCTCACCGCCTTCCTCGGCGGCCGCACGGACCCCGAGGCCGCGGCCTGGAGCGACGAGCGGCTCGGCGCGGCCGTCCAGGAAGATCTCGGCCGCGCCCTGGGCGTGCGCGGCGAGCCGCTGGCGAGAGTGGTGCGCCGCTGGCCCCGCGCCATCCCGCAGTACGAGCGCGGGCACGGCCGCTTCGTCGCCCTGCAATCCGAGCTCGAGCGCGCGCTGCCGGGCCTCTACCTCGCCGGCAACTACCTGCACGGCATCTCGGTGCCCGACTGCGTCCGCAACGCCACCGCCCTGGCCGAGCGGATTGCCGCCGGCGCCGGGTCTCCTCGTTAGGGGCAGAGCAAAGCCCGGTGTCCTGCACGGGCGCGTTCAGAAGGCGTCGGTGTCGGCGACGCTGGCGAACTGACCGATCGGGTTCGGATACGTCTTGACCGCGCCCGTCAGGATGTCGGTGACCGTCACGGTGTACTGAACGTTCGACATGGCGCCGTAGAACACCCAGAACTTGCCGTTCACGGCGCGTCCGTCCAGCACCTTGATCATGATCTCGACGTTGGCGGGATCGAAGAACCAGAAGGTGCCGGTCTCGTCGGTGAGCGGCACGCCCGTGGCCTGGCCGCTGTGGCCGCTGAAGTCGGTCCAGTTGATGCTGACCGCGAAGCGGGAGCCGTTCAAGCAGAGGCGCGACGGGATCGGTTGGCAGGCGCCGCCTGCCTCGGGCGCCACGTCCGCGGCGCGCGCCGCCCGCGCCGGCATGGCGCCCCCGACCGCGGCGGTCGGCGTCCCCGGATGGCCGATCGAGAAGGCCCCCTGCGGTCCGAAGGCGGCGGTGTCGCCGACGCTCGCCAGCTCGCCCGGCGGGTTGTAGTAGCGGCGGGCGATGCCGGTCTGGGTGTCGGTATAGGTCAACCAGTACTCGACGTTCGACAAGGCGCCGTAAAACACCCAGAAGCTCCCGTTCAGCTGCCGGCCGTCCAGGACCTTGGTGAGCACCTCGGCGTTGTCGGGGCTGAAGAACCAGAAGTAGCCCGTGTCGCCGGTCAAAGCAACAGCCACTCCCGGGCCGCCGGCGTCCTGACCCCCGGCAGCCTGGGGGATTCGCCAGAAGGCCTGCGCCGCGAAGCGGCCGGCCTGCAGACAGAGGGAGGTGGCGCCGACCCTGCAGGCTCCGCCTCCGGTCAGCGGCAACGCCCAGAGCTCGCGTCCGGTCAAGCCGTCGTCCGCGGCGAAGAACAGCAGGTTTCCAGCCTGCGTCATGCCGGAAGGCGACGAGGAGTCGGGTCCCGGGAAGAGGTCCTGGACCATGCGAGTGCCCGCGGGCGAGCCGTCGCTCTGCCAAAGCTCGACGCCGTGCGCGCCGTCGTCGGCGGCGAAGAACAGGCGGCCACCGGCCACGGTGAGCCCGGCGGGATTGGCTCCCTCCAGGCCTGGCAGGACGTCGCTGACAAGGACCGTGCCCGCCGCGGTGCCGTCGCTCGTCCACAGTCTCCTGCCGTGCATGCCGTCGTCGGCCACGAAGTAAGGCTTGCCGCTGAAGGCCGTGAATTCGGGATAGGGCCCTGAACCGAGCTCTCCGGGGAAGTCCTTCAGGAACACCGTGCCCGCCGCCGTGCCGTCGGAGCGCCACAGGCTGTAGGGCCCTCCAGGCCGCGGCGCCAGACCGTACAGCTGATCTCCGATCGCCGACAGGCTGGTCAGGTCGTCGAGTCCCAGCCCCACGGTGCCGGCGGCGGCGCCGTCGGTCCGCCAGAGATCGGAGCCGAGGGCACCGGTGCCGTCCCAGCCGATGAAATAGACCGCGCTCGCGGTCCGCACGAACGCATAGCGCCCGGGCGGCGGCTTCCGAGAACCGAAGCTGGTGAGCTGGAAAGTGGCGGCGGCGGTGCCGTCGCTCCGCCAGACCTCCTGGCCTCCCTGGGAGTCGTCCGCGACGAGGTAGACGAGATCCCCGGGCGACGCCAGGAGGTCGACGCCGGTGATCGCGGGCGGCAGAGTGACCATCGCGGCGGTTCCCGGCGCGGTCCCGTCGCTCTGCCATAGCGAGAGGTCGAATCCCGTCCGGAGCGTGAAGACCAGCCGCCCCTGGTACTCGACGAGATTGCCGATGATCCCCTGCCCGGGACCCGCATGCTCCGGGCCGAACGCGGTGAGCTGGCGTGTGCCCGCGGCGCTGCCGTCGGTCCGCCACAGCTGGGCAATGCCGGCGTCGTCGGGTTGTACGAAGAACACCGTCCCCGCCGCCGCCATCGGGCCGTCCATGATCTCGTGGCCTGGCGGGGGCCCCGCCAACACCGCGGTTCCGCCCGCGGTCCCGTCGCTGTGCCAGAGTTGCTGCTGCGGCGGCGCCGTCGAGGCGATGAAGAACACCTGGTCGCCGAGGCTGGCGACCGCTTCCGGGTTCGACGACAGCCCCATTCTGGCGCCCGTGAGCTGGCGGGTGCCCGCCGCCGTGCCGTCGCTGGTCCAGAGCTGATCGGCCAGGTCCTGGTCCAAAGCGGTGAAGAAGAGCCTACCGCCGAGGGCCCCGATCGTCGTCTTGGCCAGCCGGTCGGGATCGGGGGCGCGACTGCCGAACCGCCGGGTGCCGGCGGGCGTGCCGTCGCTGCGCCAGAGCTCGAGCGCCCCGGAGGGATCCTTGGCGTTGAAGTAGACCGCGTTGCCCGCCGCGGCGAGCTGACCTGGCCCGAACTCTGCCGAGTCGCAGGTGGCGGCGGCGCAGACCTGCTGCAGCTTGACCGTGCCTTGGGGAGTGCCGTCGGTCGTCCGCAGGGCCAGGTCTTCAAAGTTGGCAGAGCCCAGGAAGACCACGCGGTCACCGCTCGTGCCGTCGCCGGCGATCCGGGTCAAGTCGAAGAGGGCGCCGCCGCACTCCCGCGTGCACAGCGCGACCGTCGACTCGGGCGTGCCGGACGTCGCCCACAGCTGGACAGACGCGGCAGACCCGAGCGGGCCCTCCCGGACGACGAAGACCGCGCGGCTGCCGGCGCTCTCGATGCCTGCGAAGCCCGACGCGGTGAGAGCGGTCGCCGCGACGGTGCCCGCCGCGGTGCCGTCGCTCACCCAGATCTGGGGACCGTGCACGCCGTCGTCGGCCACGAAGAAGAGGCGGGCGCCGACGGCACGCGACATGAAGAGACCGACGGACGCCCCAGGCGCGGTGAACCGGGTGACCGCCACGGTGCCGCCGGGCGTGCCGTCGCTCGCCCATAACCCGCCATCTTCGAAGAAGAACCGGCCCCCCGCCGCGGCGAAGACGGGAACGTCTCTCGACGCCTGGGAGAAGGCGTGGATCGGCACGGTGCCCTTCGCCGTGCCGTCGCTGATCCACAGCGACGGCAGGCCAGCCTGGTCCAGGGCGCCGAGCAAGAAGAGCCTGCCGCCGGCGGCGACCAGGATCGCGTTGGCGAGATAGCCCGTCTCGGCCACCAGGGAAGTGCCGGCAGCCGTCCCGTCGGTGCGCCAGAGCTGCTGTTTCCCCGACGTAGCGAGGGCAAGGAAGTAGAGCGCGCCATGGAACGGAGACACGCTCGCCGGGCTGTCGAACAGGGCTTTCGGGGCCTCGCCGAGACCGGAGGCGAGCAGCGGATACGTGCCCCCCCGGGTGCCGTCGGAGCGCCAGAGCTGGTTGGAACCGGCAAAGAAGAAAGCCAATCCCAGCGCGCTGGCCGCGAACCGCGGCGAAGCTCCGGGATCCGGCAGGCGGATGGTGCCGCTCGGGGTGCCGTCGCTCGACCAGAGCTGGTAAGGGGAGAGGAACCCTGGGCTGGCCAGCTCCAGGACGCGACTGCCGGCGGTGACGACCCACGCGGGCACGAGCGGTTGGGGGGAGCCGAGCCCCGGGGTGATGTCGCGCACCAGGTACGCGGGCTGGCCCCAGGCCCGCGGCGCCGCGAGCAGCAGGGCCGCTAGCCCGAGCGCCATGGCTCCGAACCGCGCATCGGCGCTTCGCATCGACAGCCACCTCCAAGGGTAGGGTTCAGACCTCGAGGCTCATTGAGTGCTTCAAGGAAATGATAACGAACAGCGCGAGAGGCTGGCAAGGGGTCTCTGTCTCTCTCGAGAGAGTCGACGACCCACGACCCTTCCAACCCCGAGTGAAGAATCCGGGGACTCAGCCCCGCGCGCCGGCGACCGGCTCCGCTTCCGGAACGGAGGGCGCGGCCTGCAACCAGGGGGCGGCGAGCATCAGGCCGAGGTCGAGCTCCGGGTAGACGGGATGGCGGCCGAGCAGGTCGCCGACCCGGGCCCGCGCCTGCTCGGCGGCGGCCGGGTCGAGCGTGTAGCGGGCCAGGCTGCGCTCGCCGGCCTTGGCGCCGGCAGCGATCACCTCGGGCGCGGTGTGGCCGAGGACGAGACGCATGATGGCGGCGATCTCGCGCATCTCGGCGGCACCCATGCCCAGCGTGGTGGCGGCCGGCGTGCCGAGGCGCAGCCCGCTGGTGTACCAGGGACCGTTGGGGTCGTAGGGGAGGGAGTTGCGGTTGAGGGTCAGCCGGCACTCGCGCAGCGCCGACTCCGCCTGCCGGCCGGTGAGGCCGAGGCGGCCCACGTCCACCAGCACCAGGTGGTTCTCGGTGCCGCCGGTGACCACCCGCAACCCTTCGGCCGCGAGCGCCGCCGCCAGCTCGCGGGCGTTGTCGACGACGCGCTGCGCGTAGCGCTGGAAATCCGGCCGCAGCGCCTCGCGCAGCGCCACCGCCTTGGCCGCCATGGCATGCGGGAGAGGTCCGCCGAGCACGGTCGGGCAGCCCTTGTCGACCCACTCGGCGAGCTCCTGCTTGCACAGCACCAGGCCGCCGCGCGGACCGCGCAAGGTCTTGTGGGTGGTCGTGGTGACGACGTGCGCGAACGGCACCGGATCGTAGTTGCCGCGGAAGACCTTGCCGGCCACCAGGCCGGCGAAGTGCGCCATGTCGACCATCAGCACCGCGCCCACCTCGTCCGCCATCTCGCGCATGCGGGCGAAATCGATCTTCCGCGGGTAGGCGCTGTAGCCGGCGAGCAGGATGAGCGGCCGCACCTCGTGCACGCGGGCGCGCACCTGGTCCATGTCGAGCAGGCCGCTGCCGCGGTCGACGCTGTAGCTGTGGGCGTCGAAGAGCAGGCTCGAGACGTTGTAGCGGTAACCGTGGGTGAGATGGCCGCCGGAGTAGTAGTCCATCGCCAGCAGCCGCTGGCCGGTGTAGGCGGCGCGGATGCGCTGCCAGTCGGCGGCGGCGATCTTCACCAGGTTCTTCTCACCCAGCTCGTCGACCAGCGGCCGCTCGACGCGCGCCGACAGCACGCTCAGGAAGGCCACCAGGTTGGCGTCGGCCCCCGAGTGCGGCTGTACGTAGGCGTGCTCGGCGCCGAACAGCTCGCAGGCGAGCGCCGCCGCTTCGCTCTCGATGACGTCGACGTTGTCGCAGCCGGCGTAGAAACGGTGCCCGGGATAACCCTCGGCGTACTTGTCGGTGAGCAGGTTGCCGTGGGCCAGCTGGACGGCGAGCGAGCTGAAGTTCTCGCTGGCGATGAGCTTGAGGTTGTGGCGCTGGTCGGCGAGCTCGCGCACGATGGCGCTGGCGATGCCGGGCGAGCCGGCGGCGACCGTGTCGAGCGCGGCGTAGTAGGCGGCGGCGGCCGCGACGGCCGCGGGATGTCCGCCGCGCTCCCGGTGCTCGCCGCGCTCGCCAAGCTCGCGCCCGTCGTGACCGTCACGACCCGAGGTAGTTTCGCGACCGTTGCCGGCCAGGCCGTCCAGGTACCGCTGCAGCAGGCCGTGCGCGCCGGCCGGGCTCTCGCTCATCGGCAGCCACCCTCCTCGGCGCGTAGAATACACGCTCCCGTGGCGCGCGGCTTGCTTGGAGGGACAGTTGCACCATGCGCGCAATCGCGTCTCTGCTGGCGGCAGCGCTGATGATCGTTCTCTCGCCGGGGACGCCGGCGTCCTTGCGCGCGGACGACACGCGGGCCCGCCTCGCCGCTCTCGATCCCAAGTACCGCGACTGGCTCGACGAGGTCGCCCTGCTGATCGGCAAGGACGAGCGCCGGCAGTTCCTGGCGCTGACCAGGGACTACCAGCGCGACGGCTTCATCCACCGCTTCTGGGAGGCGCGCAACCCGGTCCCCGGCAGCGCCCGCAACGCCTTCAAGGCGCAGTGGGAGGCACGGCTCGCCGCCATCCGCGCCGAGTACGGCAACATCACGGAGGACCGGGCCCGGATGCGGCTGTTGCACGGCGAGCCGGGCGGCGGGCCCGCGGACGTGATCAAGACCGACTGCGGCATGGCCTTCTGGCCGCTCGAGATCTGGCACTACCCGGGCGGCGAGCGCCTGCCCAGGAACCTCTACCTGGTCTTCTATGCGCACGGCGGCGGCGGCTACCGGCTCTGGCGGCAGGCGGACGGCCTGGGAGCGCTCATCGCGACCCTCACCAAGATCGATCCAGTCGACCTTGGCGAGCCCTCGAGGTCGGGGCCGCCCACGATCACCCCCGATCAGAACCTCGTCGCGTTCGAAGTCTGGACGCGGGACAAGTGCGGCGGCCTGGCGCGCTTCGTGATCGCCGCGGTCGAGGGCACCGACCGCCAGGACATGGGCAGCCTCCTCGACCAGGTCTTCGCGCCGCCGCCGCCGCACGACGTCGAGTGGCTGGCGAGCTTCCGCGGCGTCTCGACGGACCTGCCCGCCGGCGCGGCGCCGCTGCCGGCGCGGCTCGAGGTCGAGTTTCCCGCGCGCGACCACAGCCGCACGGTGGTCCGGGGCGTGGTGCTGGTGGCGGCGGGCGATGCGGTGCCGGCCGACCTCGCCGGGCACCAGGCGTACAACTTCCTGCTCAGCGGCGAGGTGCTGCAGGGAACGGAGCTGGCAGAGTCGTTCCGCTACCGCTTCGACCTGCCGGCGGCGGACTCTCCGGGCACGGCAGGCGCAGGCGCAGGCCCAGGCGCAGGGATCCTCCTGCCGCTGGCTTTCGAGCGCCACCTGGCGGCGGGGGAGTACGTCCTGGTCTTGCGCGTCGAGGACCTGCACTCGCATCACAACTTCCGCTCCGAGCAGCCGCTCGTCGTGCCGCCGGCGGAGGGACTGCCCGAGATCGCTTCGCTACGCGAGCCGCCGGCCGTGACGGCCGCGCTCGAGGCGGCGCGCGCCGAGCTGCGGGCGCCTGGCGCCGCGGCCACGCCGGCCGCCGCGGCCGTGCCACCCGCCGAGGCCGCGCCCACCGCCGTGGTGCACCTGCTGCCGCCGCCGGGGGAGTCGCAGACCGGCGCCGTGCGGCTCGAGGCGACCGCGAGCGGCGGCGGCATCCGCAAGCTGACGTTCTTCCTCGACGGCAAGGAGATGTTGTCCCGCATCCGTCCGCCCTACACGGTGGAGCTCAGCCTCGGGCCGGTGCCGGTGACCCGCGAGGTGCGGGTGGCGGCCTACGACGCCGCGGGCCGCGAGCTGGCGAGCGACCTGCTGGTGCTCAACCGGCCGCGGCAGCGCTTCGCGGTGCGCCTGGTCGAGCCGCTGACGGGCACCCGCCATCGCGGCGAGGTGCTGGCGCGCGCCGAGGTGCACGTGCCGGACGGCGCGAGCCTCGACCGGCTGGAGCTGTTCCTCGACGACCGCCGGGTGGCGACGCTCTACCAGTCGCCGTTCACCCAGCTCCTCTCCCTGCCGGCGGCCGCGGGCAAGGGCACGGTCGGCAGCGCTGCGGGCAGCGCCGCGGGCAACGCCGCGGGCAATGCCGCGGGCCCTGCCGCCGGCAGCGCCGCCGGCGCGAGCTACGTGCGGGCGGTCGCCTACCTGGCCGACGGCACCGCCGCCGAGGACCTGGCGGTGATCAACGCCGCGGACCAGGTGGAGAGGCTCGACGTCCGGCTGGTCGAGCTGTCGGCCGCCGTGTTCGACCGTTCCGGACGGCCGGTGGGCACGCTCGGCGCGCACGACTTCGCGGTCTTCGACGGCGGCGAGCCGCAGACCCTGCTGCGCTGCGAGCGCGTGCGCGACCTCCCCCTGCACCTGTTGTTCGCGATCGACACCTCGGCGTCGATGGCGGCGAGCCTGCCGCAGATGCAGCAGGCGGCGCTCGCCTTCCTGCAGCGCACCATGACGCCGAAAGACCGCGCGGCGCTGCTCTCCTTCAGCGACAGCCCGGTGCTGCGCCTGCCGTTCACCGGTGACCTGCGGATGCTGGGCGGGGCGCTCGCCGGGCTCAACGCCGAGCGCGGCACGGCGCTCTACGACAGCCTGGTGTACGGGCTGTCCTACATGCGCGGCGTCGAGCATGGCCAGTCGGCGCTGCTGCTGTTCACCGACGGCGGCGATCACATGAGCCGGCTGAGCTTCGACGAGGCGCTCGAGTTCGCGCGCCGGGCCGGCATCCCGATCTACGCGGTCGGCGCCCGGGTGCCGCGCCTGGACCTCGGCGGCCGCGGCCGGCTGGCCAAGCTGGCGGAAGAGACCGGCGGGCGCAGCTTCTTCGTCGACTCGGCGGCCGAGCTCGACGGCGTGTACGCGCAGATCGAGGACGAGCTGCGCTCCCGCTACCTGATCGCCTACGAGCCGAGCGCCGCTCTGCGGACCGGCGAGTTCCGTCCGGTCGAGGTGCGGGTGGCGGGCGCGGGTCTGCGGGTGAAGGCCGCTCGCGGCTACTATCCTTGACGTCATGCGCGCCGGCCGCGGCATCTCCTTCCTGACCCTCCTGTCCCTGCTGGGCCCCTTGGCGATGGCGCTCGGCGTCGCGGCCGGGACGCCGGCGGCGGCGGCACGCGCCGACGACGTCAAGGCGCGGACCGCACGCCTCGACCCGAAGTACCGGGACTGGCTTGGCGAGGTCGCCCTGCTGATCGGCAAGGACGAGCTGGCGCAGTTCCTGGCGCTCGACAAGGATTACCAGCGCGACGGCTTCATCCGCCGCTTCTGGGAAGCGCGCAACCCGTACCCGGGAAGCAGCCACAACGCCTTCCAGGCGGCGTGGGAGGCGCGCGTCGAAGCGGCGCGCACGCGCTTCGGCAACATCACCGAGGACCGCGCACGGATGATGCTGCTGCACGGCGAGGCGCAGGGCGTCTACAAGACCGATTGCGGCATGGCGACGTGGCCGCTCGAGATCTGGCGCTACCTGGCCGGCGACCGGCTGCCCAGGGACATGGTCCTGCTGTTCTATCAGCGCGGCGGCGGCGGACCCTACCGCCTGTGGCGCCGGGTCGACGGGACCGCGGTGCTCGTCGCGCGGATCACGCCCGCCATGGAGCAGAACGACAGCATCGTCAACTTCGAGCGATGGGCGTACCAGAACTGCGTCGCCGGCGACCGGCAGGCCGTGATGCTAGCGATCGAGGCGGCGTACCGCGAGGACGAGAGCGGCCTGCTCGAGCACGTCTTCGTGCCGCCGCCGCCGCGCGACGTCGAGTGGCTGGGCAGCTTCCGCGGTCTCTCCACCGACCTGCCGGCCGGGACGGCGCCGCTGGCGGCGAAGGTCGAGCTGCAGTTCCCCGCCCGCGACCGCGGGCGCACGGTGATGCAGGGCCTGGTGCAGGTGCCGGTCGCGGCGGCGGCGCCCGCCGAGCTCGAGGGACACCGGTCCTACAACTTCCTGCTTACCGGCGAGGTGCTGCACGAGAGCGAGCTGGTCGAGTCTTTCCGCTATCGCTTCGACCTGCCGTCGGCCGGGCTCACGGGCGACACGCTGCCGCTGGCCTTCGAGCGCACGCTGCGGCCGGGCGACTACCTGCTGGTGCTGCGGGTCGAGGACCTGCATTCGCACCACAATTTCCGCGACGAGCGGCCGATCGCGGTGCCGTCGGCCGACGCGCTGCCCGAGGTCGGCACCACCCGTGAGCCGCCGGAGGTGACCGCCGCCCTGGAGGCGGCGCGAGCCGAGCTGCGCGCCGCGGGCGCCGCGGCGCCGCCCGGCTCCTCGGGGGGCGGGGCGAGATCTGGCGATGTGGGACCTGGCGGGGCGGGGCCTGGCAGGGCGGGATCGGGCGGGACATGGCCGAGCGGGACAGGGCCGGGCGGCGCCGGCGCCAACGTCCACCTGGTGCCGCCGCCGGTCGGGGAGCAGACCGGCGCGTTGCGGGTCGAGGCCCAGGCAAGCGGCCAGGGCATCCACAAGGTGACGTTCTTCCTCGACGGCAGGGAGATGCTGTCGCGCGTCCGGCCGCCCTACTCGGTCGAGCTCAACCTCGGGCCGGTGCCGGTGAGCCGCGAGCTGCGGGCGGCGGCCTTCGATGCCGGTGGCCGCGAGCTGGCGAGCGACACGCTGACGCTGAACCCGCCGAAGCAGCGCTTCGCCGTGCGCCTGGTCGAGCCGCGCTCGGGAGGCAGCTATCGCGGCCGGGTGCTCGCCCGCGCCGAGGTGCACGTGCCCGACGGTGCGAGCCTGGAGCGGGTGGAGCTGTTCCTCGACGACCAGCGGGTCGCGACGCTCTACCAGGCGCCCTGGACCCAGCTCATCCCGCTGCCGAGCCCGGCGACGGCTGCGGGCCGTGGCGCCGCGGCCGGCGGCAGCTTCGTGCGGGCTGTCGCCTATCTCGCCGACGGCAGCTCGACCGAGGACCTGGCGGTGATCAACTCGGCGGACGTGGTGGAGAAGCTCGACGTGCGCCTGGTCGAGCTCTACGCCGCCGTCTTCGACCGTGGCGGCAGGCCGATCGGCGGGCTCGCCGAAGGCGATTTCAAGGTCCTCGACGGCGGCGAGGCGCAGAGCCTGCTGCGCTTCGAGCGGGTGCGCGACCTGCCGTTGCACCTGCTGTTCGCCATCGACACCTCGGCGTCGATGGCGGCGACGCTGCCGCAGGTGCAGAAAGCGGCGCTCGCCTTCCTGCGCCGCACGCTGACGCCGAAGGACCGCGCGGCGCTGCTCACCTTCAGCGACAGCCCGGTCCTGCGCACACCGTTCACCAGCGACCTCGGCACGTTGGCCGGGGCGCTGGCCGGCCTCAACGCCGAGCGCGGCACGGCGCTCTACGACAGCCTGGTCTACGGCCTCTCCTACATGAAGGGCGTGCAGCACGGCCAGTCGGCGCTGGTCCTGTTCACCGACGGCGGCGACCACCTGAGCCGGCTGACCTTCGACGAGACGCTGGAGTTCGCGCGGCGTGCCGGCATCGCCATCTACGCCATCGGCGCGCACATTCCCCGCCTCGACCTGCAGATCCGCGGCCACCTGGCCAAGCTGGCCGAAGAGACCGGCGGCCGCAGCTTCTTCATCGAATCGGCGGCCGAGCTCGACGGCGTCTACGCATCGATCGAGGACGAGCTGCGCTCGCGCTACCTGCTCGCCTACCAGCCGAAGGCCGCACCCCGCGCCGGCGAGTTCCGCACCGTCGAAGTCCGGGTGGCCGGCGACGGCATGCGCGTCAAGACGATCCGCGGCTACTACCCCTAGCCGGTGCCCGCCGCCGGCGGCCTGGATCTCCCCGCATCATCGCATCCGCCCGATCCCCTCGCGACCGAGTCGTCCTATGGGGCCCTATCGGTTTCTGTGCTATGCTTAAAGTATGAGTCAGCAGCAGGCTCGTTTTTGGAACGAGATGACAGGATTCAGGGCACAGGCAGAATACTTAAGGCTCTATCAGCTTCACTGCGAGAGGTACGATCGAGGGCTGAAGATCATCTCGGCTGTGTCGTCCAGTGCAAGCATTGGAGCTTGGGCCATTTGGAACACGCTTTCCTGGGTGTGGGGAGCGATTATTGCCGCATCTCAAGTTCTTACTGCGGTCAAGCCCTATCTACCGTTCGAGCAACGACTGAAGGCTACGGGCGAGCTTGCCTCGAAGTTTGAGAGACTGTTTCTGCAGTTTGAATCGACATGGCACGATGTGGCCGAGGGTAATATTAGCGATAAGCAAATAAATGAAAAACTGACCAAACTGAATCAACTCGCAACCGATGCCTTTGAGAGCTGTATCAAGAGCCCGCTTCCCCTAAAGCAGAGCTTGCGCGAGCGAGCAGCTGCGATCGCTACGGAGTACTTCATCAATATCTACACATAGGAGGGCGCCGGTGTCAAAAAAAGAGCCTACCGTGAAGTCAGATTTTATCAGGAGCTTGCCGCCGATCAAGGTCGATGCACCTCCTCCTCCTGTAAAGCCGCCGAAGTCTAAGTAGGCTGACCCCGGGGCCTCCTTGAGCCCTTTAGGAGTAGTAGCAATGTCAACGAAAGCGCCTCCGCCCAAACCATCCAGCCCCAGGGATCTTAATGAATGGGGTCTTCCACCAATTAAAGTAAACGTTCCGACGCCTCCTGTGAAGGTGCCGAAACCATCAAAGTGACCTGGTGATGCTGGCAGACCGGCGGACCGCAGGCAGGTTGCCGACGAGCGCGCTCCAATACGCCGCCAAACGCGTGTGCGAGGAGGCCGGCGAGGCGTTCGCCCGAGCCGCCGGCTGGCGCGACCTCGAGCTGCGCATGGCCGAGTTCGGCTACCGCCTTGCGCGCCGGCGCCGATCGCCTTGAGCTGCGTGGGATCGCCCAAGTTGCCCGATCCAGTGGCTCGGGTCTAGGACGAGGCGCTCGGAGTGGCACGGAGATGAGTAGCGACCAGGACGGCTGGTGGCGGATCTCCACCTCGCCGGCGCAGCCGTAGATCTCCACCTCGCCGCTAGCGAGCGCGAAGGGCACACCTGCGAGCAGTCCACTGACAACGCTCCCGGACCAGGACCTCAGCCGGCGCCGGCGGCGGGCGGGGCGTCCCAGGCTTCCAGGATGGCGCGCTGCAGCTTGGCCAGGTAGAGGCGGGCCTTGCCGAGGGCGGCGGAGCTGGCCAGGAGCAGGATCAGCGTGGCGCGGGCGTCGACGCGGCGAGCGAGGAGGGTGCCGGCAGCGGCTTCCAGGACGGCCGATCCCGGCTCGCCGAGATCGAGCTGGCCGGCGACGCTCGTTGCGGCGGCCAGCCAATCCGACAGCGCCGTCGCGGTCACGTCCGCCGAGTCACCGGCGGCCGGCGGCAGCTCGCCGGCCAGGGCCAGCATGCGCGGCCCCGGCGACCCGGGCGAGCCCGGTGACCCCGGCGATAGAATGAGAACGCAGCGGAAGCCCGCGAGGGTGGTCACCTCCGAGAGCAGCGCGCGGATCCGTGGGCTGCCCGGGCTGGCCGGACCGGCCGCTGGCGAGTCGGCTGCCGGCGCCTCGGCGGCTGCGGACGGGACCGTGGCGGCGGCCGGCGACGCAAGGCGGCTATTGGTTAGAATGCGCTCGACGGTGGCGACCAGGTCCTCGCCGCTGAAGGGCTTCTTCAGGATACCCTCGACGCCGAGGGCTGCCACCCGGCTGGCGACGTCGGCGTCGACGATCCCCGAGATGAAGAGCACCGGTGTGGCGGCGAGCGCGGGTACCTGGCGGAGCCAGCGACAGACCTCGTAGCCGTCCAGGTCCGGCAGCAACAGGTCGCAGATCAGCAGGTCGGGGACCTCGCCCGGCAGGCGGGCCAGCGCCTCGTTGCCCGAGGCGCAGCTGGTCACCGCCAGGCCACGCGGTGCGAGCAGCCGCTCGACCGCCTTGCGCACGCTCACGCTGTCGTCGAGGACGAAGACTTTCGCCACGCCATTCTCCTCTCTCTCCTTCGTTCTCTCATGGGCCCTGGGTCTCGTCGAAGTCCACGGCGAAGCTGAGCAGCAGGTGCTGGACGGTCAGGTCGATGCTGCGCGGCACCGTGGCGAGCTCGTGCGGCTCTCTGGGAGCGAAGCGGAAGGCGAGGTTCTGCTCGCGCAGGGTGGCTTGCAGGATCTCGGAGAAGGCTTCGCGGCCGGTACGCTCGCGGATGGTGGCGTGAATCACTCTGCCGAGCACGAAGTAGATGCAGCCCTCGCCGCGCGAGCAGTCGAGGAACAGCTGGCCCGTCTTGCTGGCGAGCGAGAACGCCTGGCTGAGCTCCATCAGGTCCAGCACCCCCAGCGAGCCGCTGAGATCGGGGGCCGGCTGCGGCCGCTGCACGGGCTGGGCGGCGGTAGGCGGCCGGCGTCCGGCGGCCAGGCGGGGTGCGGGCATCTCCGCCGTCGAGTAGCCCGAGGGGTGGAGTGGAGCGGGTGGCGGGATCGGACGCTCGTCCCGTGGCACGCCGGGCGCTGGTGCCGGCAGCAGGGCCTCGTCGGTCTCGCCGGTCTCGCCGGTTTCCGGCGCGGCGCCCCGCGGCGCCGCCGCGGCGGGGATGCCGGCCAGCCGCCGGAGGCCTTCCGCCAGCTCGCGCGCCGGCGCCGCGGCGTCGAGGACCAGGTCGTAGGCGCCGCCGCCGTTGAGGTCCGCCGGCGGCGCCGCGGGGTCGGCATACCGCGCGAGGCGGACCCCGGCCAGCGTCGGGTCGCTGCGCACGATGGCGCCCAGCTCGCCGGCGCCGATGCCGCCCACGCACTCGCCCGCGACGATCAGGTCCGGCCGCTCGCGCTCCATCATCGTGAGCGCATAGAAGCCGTCCGGAGCGATCCGCACCTCCGTCGCGCCGCCGCCGCCCAGCGCCGCGGCCAGGGCGGCGGCGCGGTCGGGGTCGGATTCAATGAGCAGGATCTTGGTCACGGGCCAGGTCCACGATCAGCGGGTCCAGGATCTCCCATGGCGAGGCCGCGGCCGCGCCGTTCGCCGGCAGCGCCTGCAGGCCGAGGACCGCTTCGACCGGGAAGGCGATCGCCTGCCGAGAACGGGTGATGATACAGAAAGCAGGCTCCCTCCCTCCGACCGCTCCGACCGCTCCGACCGCCCCCTCCGGCCCGTCCGCGGCGGCCGCGCCGCCCTCGAGCCGGCGGCCGAGGTCGACCAGCGGCAGCACGGCGCCGCGATGGACGATCAGGCCGAGGTTGGCGGGATCGGCGGCGGGCACGCGGGTGACGGGGCCGATCTCGGCGACTGCCGCCACGAGGCCGACCGAGAGAGCGCGCGTCCGGCCCCCGATCACGAAAGCCAGCAGGCCGGGGCGCGGCGCCTGTCGCCCCTCGCGGCCGCGATCGCGCCGGCTCAGCACACGGCGCCTCCCGGGGACGGCGCCGCGGCGGTGGGCACCCCTTCCGGCTCCGTTGACGGCGCGGCGCCGGGCGCCAGCCCCTCGGGGCGCAGCAGCACGACGATCCGCCCGTCCGCACGCGGCAGCACCCCGTGGAACCACTGCCGCTCGGGGCCGCGGTAGACGCCGGGCAGCGGCACCGCGGCGCTGGCGGCAAGCGCCTCGAGGCCCAGCAGGTCGTCGATCACCAGGGCCAGGCGATGGACGGCGCCGGCGGCGAGCGGTCCCGGCGCGGCCGGAGGCTGGTCGATCAGCAGGATCAACCGCTCCACGCCGGGCCCACCGTCCGCCCGCGGGGGCGCATCGGAGCTGACCGGCAGGCCGAAGAGCTGCCGCAGGTCGACGAGCCGGTAAGCCGTGCCGCCGTGCAGGACGGCTGCCGGCAGCGGGCTGGGCGCCGGGAGCGAGCGCCGCACCCATGCCGCATCGACCGCGTACTCGACGCCGTCCACCGCCAGCAGCGCATGGCGCTCCGCGGCCTGGTGCGGAACGGTCATGGCATCACCATGGGCCGCCGTCCGCGGGCGCCGCGAGGCCGCCGAGCAAGGCCAGCAAGGCGGTCTGGTCGAAGGGCTTGCCGAAGCAGGCGGTGGCGCCGAGCCGGCGGGCGAGGTCGAGGTGCTTGCCGCCGGCGCGGGTGGTGATCACCACGATCGGCAGCTCGCCGCCGCGCGGGCCGCGACGGATCTCCTCGATCAGCTCGTAGCCGTTCAGCCGCGGCATCTCGAGGTCGGTCAGGACGGCGTCGAAGGAGCCCAGCCGCAGCGCCTCGAGCGCCTCCTCGCCGTCCGCCACCGCGGTGACCTGGTAGCCATGGCGGCCGAGCATCTGCCCGACGGCCTTGCGCACGCTCACCGAGTCGTCCACCAGCAGCAGCCGGCGCGCGGCGGAGCTCGCCGCGATCGCCGGACCGCTCGGCGCCGGCGGGCCGCTTCCTGCCGCCGCCGCCAAGGCCTCCGCTGCCGCCTGTGCATCGGCTGTCTGCGATGTCTCCGGCAGGGAGGCCATCGCGAGGGTGAAGGCAGTCGCGTCCAGCAGCAGCACCACCTTGCCCTCGGCGGTGACGACGGCGCCGGAGAAGAGCGGCAGGTCCTCGAGCAGCTCGCCGAGGCCCTTGATCACCACCTCCTCGACGCCCAGCAGCTCGTCGACGGCCAGCGCGCAGCTGCGCCCGCCGGCCGCCAGGACCACGACCGGCAGCCAGGGCTCGGCCCGCCGGCCGGGCAGCCGGAACAGGCGGTCGAGGCGCAGCAGCGGCAGGCGCTCCGCGCCGCCCCGCAGCAGCAGCTCCTCGCCGCCGCCCGCGGCCGCGGCCAGCTCGGGGGCCGTCGCATGATGCATGCGGCGGACGGCGGTGACCGGCACGGCGAAGGTCTCCTCGCCGACGCGCAGGAACAGCGCCTCCGAGACCAGCAGGGTGAGCGGCGCCTTCAGGGTGAAGCGGGTGCCGGTGCCGGCCTCGGTCTCGATGGCGATCTCGCCCCCGAGCCGGTTGAGGTTGGTGCGCACCACGTCCATGCCGACGCCGCGTCCGGCGCTCTGGGTGACTCGTGGGCTGGTGCTGAGGCCGGGCAGGAAGACCAGCTCGAGGGTCTGCTCGCGGTCGAGCGCCGACAGCGCCGCGGCCGGGCGCAGGCCGCGCGCCGCCGCCTCGCGGCGCAGCGCCTCGAGGTCGATGCCGCCGCCGTCGTCCTCCACCTCGACCAGGATGAAGCGTCCCTGGAGATGGGCGCGCAGCAGCAGCAGCCCCTGCTCGGGCTTGCCGCGGGAGCGCCGCAGGTCGGGGGTCTCGACGCCGTGGATCACGGCGTTCTGGACCAGGTGCATCAGCGGGTCGGCGATCGCCTCGGCGACGGCGGTGTCGACCTCGACCGCCTCGCCCTCGAGCTCCAGCTCGACCTGCTTGCCGGCCGCGGCGGCAGTGGCGGCCACCAGCCGGCCGAAGCGGGCGAAGAGCTGGCCGATGGGAACCATGCGGGCGCGCCCGATGCCGCCGCGCAGGTCGCGCACCAGCCGCTGCAGCTGCCCGGCGTCGTCGCGCACCAGGGTGGTGAGGCGCGCGAGCTCGCCGTGCAGCTCGACCAGGTCCGCGGCGATCTCGGCGGTGCGGCGGGCAAGCAGGTTGAAGTCGTCGTAGCGGTCGAACTCGAGCTCGGCGAAGATCTCGGCGGTGGTGGCCAAGCGGGAGGCCTCGACGTTCGCGATGCCCGCGCCGCCCGCGTCGCCCTCTCTGCCCTCGTTGCCCGGGCCATTGGGCGGCGCCGCGCCTTGCAGCTGCGGGAAGAGATGGCGGGCGCCGAACTCCTCGACCGCCTGGCCCATCCGCGCCCCCCGCGACTGCGCCAGCTCCTCGAGCTCGGCCAGCCGCTCGAGGCGGCGGTCGAGCCGGCCGCGGGCGATCACCAGCTCGCCGACCAGGCTCATCAGCCGGTCGATCCGGTCGATGCTCACGCGGATCGAGGAGCGGAACGCGAGGGCGGCGGGCCTGGTAGGTGCCGCCGCCGGCGCCTTCCCCGGCGCCCACGGCGCCCATGGCACCGTCGACGCCCATGGCGCTCCTGGCGCCGACGGTGCCCCCGAAGCCAGTGGGGTACCGGCCTCGGCCGCACCGGGCGTTCGGAGGGCGGCGGCGGCGTCCGGCGGCCCCTCGGGCAGTGCGCCGGGGGGCAGCGCGGCGCCGAGCATGCCAAGCGCCCGCCGCGCCGCCGCGGCAAGCGGCCTGCCTGCCGCCCCCTCCGCCACCCCCGCCCCCTCCGCCCCCCCAGCTCGGCTAACCGCGGCCACGAGCAGCCGGAGCGCCTCGACCCCCTCGGAGAGCGCGGGCAGGGCATCGTCCCGCCAGCCGCTCCCGCCGCGCACCGGCGCGAGCACGTCTTCCATGGCGTGGGTCAGGCGGGCGATGGGGCCGCAGCCGACGGTGTAGGCGGCGCCCTTGAGCGTGTGGACGGCGCGAAACAGCGTCGCGACCAGGTCTGCCGCCGGGCCCTGCCGCGCGATCTCGGCGAGCGCGGAGGCCATGGCCTCGACGTGCTCCTCGGCCTCGGGACCGAAGTACTCCAGCACGTCGGGGTTCGCCGCCGCGAAGCGCCGCAGCTCCGTGGCGATGCCGTCCTCGGCGAGGTCCGCGGAGGCGAACGCGGCGCCGCCCGCCGCCGCGAGATCGGCCGCATCGTCGTCCCCGCCCGCGGCGATGTCGCCGAGGGTCCGCGCCAGCGCCGCCGCCGCCGCGTCCAGAAAACGCCGGCCGGGGGCTCCGAGGCCGTCGAGCGGGCCCGCAATGCCCGCCGGGGTGCCCGCCGCAGTGCCGGCGCCCTCGGCGGGCAATTCCGCCGCGTCATCTCCGGCTCCGCCGGCCTGCAGCGCCTCGACCACGTCTTCCATGGCGCCGGCCAGCCGTGACAGCCGGGGAAATCCGAACATCGCCGCCGAGCCGCGCAGCCGGTGGGTCAGGAGCTTGAGCCGGCCGGCGGCGTCGGGCGCCGGCTCGGCCAGGGTGGCGGCGATCCCGGCCACCGCCCGCGCCGCCTCCTCGAGGAAGCTGCCCAGCAGGTCGCCGGCGACCCGGTCCACCGGTCCCTGGCTCTCCTCCGGCCTGTCCACCGCGATGCGCTCTCCGGGCACGACCGGCGCGGAATCAGCCGAGCCGGAAACGCGCCAGCCTCTCGGTCAGCTCGCGGGCCAGCCGGCCGAGGCGGTCGGCGATGCCGCGGCCCTCGGCCACCGAGCGCGCGGTGGCATCCGCGGTCGTGGAGATGGAGACGACGCCCTGCGCCACCCGCTCGACGCCGGCGACCTGCACCTGGGCGGCCGCGGAGATCTGCTGAGCCAGCTCGGCCGAGACCTGGGACAGGTTGGAGATCTCGCCCAGGCGCTCGCGTGCCTGCTGCGCCACCTGGAAGCCCGTCTCCACCTCGCGGGTGCCGGTCTCCATCGCCGCGACCGCTTCCTGGATGTCGGACTGCACGCGCTTGATCAGCGCCGCGATGCGCTGCGCCGCGCGCGACGAGCTCTCGGCGAGCCGCCGCACCTCGTCCGCCACCACCGCGAACCGCGCCCCTTCCTCGCCGGCGCCGGCCGCTTCGATGGCGGCGTTCAGGGCCAGCAGGTTGGTCTGCGAGGCGATGCCGGTGATGGTGTCGACGATCTCCGAGATCTCCAGCGAGCGGTCGCCTAGCCCCTTGATGCGGCGCGAGATGCCCTGCACCTCGGCGCGGATGCGCTGCATGCCGCCAAGCGTGTCGACCACGGCGGTGCGCCCCTGGTCGGCGGCGGTCAGGGTCTGGCGGGCGGCCCCTGCCGATGCCTCGGCGGTCCGCGACACCTCCCGCACCGATTGGGTCACCTCCGCCACCTCGGCGCCGACCCGTCGCGCGTCGTCGCTCTGGGCCTGGGTGCCGGTGACCATCTGGTCGGCCGCCTCGATCATCTCGCGCGATGCGCCGGTCACCGTGTCGGCCGCCTGCCGCACGCCCGCCAGGATCTCGGCGATCTCCTCGACCATGACGTTGATCGAGTCCACCGCCGAGCCGAGCACGTCGGAGGTCACCTCGCCGCGCCGCGTCAGGTCCCCCTGGGCGATCTCGGTGGTGACCCTCAGGAACCGGCCGATGTTGGCCTGCAGCTGCTCGCGCTCGCGGCGCTCGCGGTCGCGGTCCGCCTCGGTGAGCACCTGCCGGCGCAGCTGGACGACGGCCTCGTTGAAGGTGCCGGCGAGCACGCCGATCTCGTCGCTCGAGGCGACCGGCGCCAGCCGGGTGAGGTCGCCTTCGCCGACCCGCCGGGCGGTCTCCGCCAGCGCCTCGATCGGCCGCACCAGCCGCCGCACCAGCAACCAGCCGATCGCGAAGGCGGCGAGCGCCAGCGCCACCAGCAGCGCCACCAGCGACGACGCCGAGCGCAGCGCCGCGGCGTCGATCAGATCGAGGTCCATCCCCACGCGCACGGTGCCGAGCTGGCCCGCGAGCACCGGGACGCCGACGTCGAGGATGGAGCGCGGCTTGCCGGTCGCCGGGTCGGCCATGACGATCTGCTTCGCCTGGCTGGCGCGCTCGCCCGGCACCTCGTTCTGATCGATCAGCCCGGCGGGCATGAACGGCGCGAAGGTGTGGGCGATGACCTCCTTCTGCGGGCTGTAGACCAGCACGTAGGCGACGCCCTCGATGTCCGCGAACTGGTCCACCAGGGATTGGATGGTCGAAGCGTCGCGGTTGAGGATCAGGTCGACGCCGGAGTTGGCCAGGCTGCGGGCGATCGCCTCGCCCTTGGACTGGAACTCGCCGCGGATCTGGCGGCGCAAGGTCAGCGTCATGACCAGCGCCGCCACCACCGTCACCGTCAGCAGCAGCACGCCGAGGAAGAGCAGGATCTTGGCGGTGAGCCCCAGGCCGCGGACCGTGCGGGCTGCCGGCGATGCCTGCGACCCCCGCAATGCCTGCGGCCCCTGCGATGCCGACGCCAGCTCGGCGGCGGCGCCGGCCGAAGGCTCGTCGTACAGCTCGGACGCGGATGCCGGCGGGCGCTGCGGGATCTGCGGCAGCTCCACGCGGGCGCGATCCGGGTGCGCCGCCGGCGCCGGACGGTTCGGGCTCTCGGGGATCTCGGGGATGCCGGCCGGCTCAGACATGGATGACCGCGCTCCAGTCGTCGACGGGCACCCAGGCGTCGCCTGCGAGCCGCGTGAAGTAGACCTCGTCGAGCCCCTGGTGGCGGTCCGGTCCGAAGGCGAGCGGGGCGCCGATGCCCAGGTCGAGCTGGCCGATCGATTCGAGCGCCGCCTTGAAGCTCCGGCGGCTCGGAGCAGGTCCCGCTCGGCGCAGCCCCTCGACGATCACCCGCGCGTTGATGAAGCCCTCGAAGCTGATGAAGCTGTAGGGCTCGACGCGGTACTTGGGATCGCGGAGCGGCGCCGGCACCTCGAGCTGCCACTTTTCCATGAGGCTGCGGTAGAGGTGCACGCCGGGCAGCGTGCTGTCCGGCGCGTAGCTCGGCACCACCTGCGAGTTGACCAGGCGCGCGGTGTAGTCGCGCCCGGTCTTGCGCCCGTGCTCGAGCAGCAGCCGGCTCATCGATTCGCTGCCGACGAACGAGACGTTGCTGATCGGCACCGTCCAGCCCAGGTCGCGCGCCGTGCGCACGAAGGCGCCGCAAGCCTGGTAGGCGCCGGTGCAGAGCACCGCCTCGACGCTGGCGTCGCGCAGGTGCTTGGCCGCCACGCTCATGTCGGCGTCGAAGGCGGCGCCGCGGCGGTAGGTGGCCTCGGCGGCGATGCGCGCGCCGTGCCGCGCCAGGCCGCGCGCCACGCCGTCGGTGCCGCTGCGGCCGTAGGCGTCGATCTGGTAGAAGACGCCGAAGCGGCGGACGCCGGCGGTCCACAGCCGCTCGACCAGCGCCATCATCTCCTGGCGGTAGGAGGCGCGGATGTTGAACACCTGCGAGGCATAGGGAGGCTCGCGCTGCGGCTGGGCGCCGGTCAGGTCGCCGACCAGCAGCAGGTCGTCCCCGGCGTAGCGCTTGATCACCGGCAGGGCGCGGGTGAGGGTCGGCGTGCCGACGTAATTGGACAGGCAGAAGACCCGGTCCTTCTCGACCAGCTGGATGGTGTTGCGGATGGTCGGGATCGGATCGTAATGGTCGTCGAGCGCCACCACCTCGATGCGCCGGCCGGCGATGCCGCCCCGGGCGTTGACCTCCTGGTAATAGGCCTGGCTGCCGCGGTAGTACTCGGTGCCGAGGCCGGCATTGGTGCCCTGGAAGGCGGCGCTCATGCCGATGCGGATCACCCCGGCGGCCACCCCTGGCGAGGCATCCAGGGCGGCGGTCCCCGGCGCGGCGGCGGCGACCGCAGAAGCGCCGGCCGCCGCAGGAAGGCCGGCCGCAGCTCCAGGCGTGGCGCCGCCGGAGACCGGTGGGGAAGGGGCCGGCGCGGCCGCGGCCGCCGCCAGCGCCGCCCTGCCGCGGGCGCCCAGCAGCAGGCCGCTCGTCGCCGTTCCCAGGTATTTGAGGAAATCACGCCTTTTCATGGCTTGGCATCTCTGACGCGAAGGTCCGCCGGTTCACCGCGCCTGCTCCGCGCGCGCCGCGCGCTGCGTCGGCGCGCCGGGCCGCAGGCCAGCGAGGATGGCGGCGACGTCGAGGACGGCCACCTCCTCGCCCCGCCACAGTGGACGCGCGCCGGCCATCGCGGCGCCCGCGGGAGCTCCGGTGGCCGGGTGGTCTGCGGCCGCGCTGCCGGCGTCTCCAGGGACCGTGCCGCCGGCGTCGCCCGGGGAAGCGGCGGCGGAAGCAGCCACGGGAGCGGCCGCGGGAGCGGCGAAGGAAGGCCGCTCGAAGCCGACGATCTCCGTCACCGCGAGCGCCGCAAGCGCCGAATCGAGTCCGGTGGCGGTGACCACCAGCGCCTGCCTGCCGCCCGCGGTCGTCGGCTGGCCAGCCCCCCGGGCGCTCGGCGCCCCCGGCGCCTCCGACGGCGGTAGTCCGAGCAGGCCGGACAGGCCGGACAGGCCGGGCAGCTGGCTGGCGTCGAGCACCGGCAGGATGTGGCCGCGCAGCTGGGTCACGCCGAGCAGGTAGGCGGGCGCCAGCGGCACCGGCGTCACCGCGTCGAGCTGGACGAACTGCTTGCAGAACGCGGCGGCGACGCCGCAGAGCCGGCCGCCGAGCCGGAAGAGAGCCAGCCGCGGCGGCGGCGCCGGCGAGACTGCCGGCGCCGGCGCGGCGGGCGGCTGCGGGAGCTCGGGAATACCGCTCATCGCTGCAGGAAGCGGTCGACCGAGGCGAGCAGTTGCCTCGGGGTGAAGGGCTTGGTCAGGTAGTCGTCGGCGCCCTGGAGCTTGCCCCACTCGACGTCGGTCGGCGCCGTCTTGGAGCTGATCAGGACCACCGGCAGCGACCTGGTGGCCGGGTCCTTCTTCAGGCTGCGCAGCACCTGGAAACCGTTGCGTTCCGGCATCACGATGTCGAGCAGCAGCACGTCGGGGCGTTCGGCCGCGAGCTTCTGCTCGAGGCCGACGCCGTCCAGGTAGGTGACGACCTCGTGTCCGCCGGCGCGCAAGATGCCGCGGATCAGGTCCAGCACCTCCGCGGCATCGTCCACCACCGCGACTTTGGCCATGTTACGGCAGTATAACGATCTCAGTCGGAAGCCGCAACGCGCGCCTCTTACGACACTGCGCGTCGGCCCTGGGTGGATGCAGCTTGGCTGCCGCGACCGTGCGATACTCTTACCCATCGGGCTGGCGGGCGATGCCGACGAGACCAAGGAGGCTCCAGATGCGGCTGCAGCCACGAGGGCGCGTTGAACGAGGGGTCACCGCTGCACTGCTGCTTGCCGGAATCCTCGCGGTCAGTGGGTCGGCGGACGTCGTGGTACCCACCGTGACCACCGTGTTCTTCGAGCGCGGCGGCCGGCCGGTCCACCAGCCGGTCGAGTTCAAGGTGCACTGTTTCGGCTCCTACATAAGGTTCGGCGACCCCAGCTCGTTCGAGCCCAAAGGCCCGCGCACCTACACTCCGGTCGAGGTCTTCTCGTTCGCGGCAAAGTGCCCGGACTACGGCTGCGAGATTCACGAACCGTTCTACCTGAACTACGACCACATCGACTGGTGCGACCTGGAAGGCAGGGTCGCAGGGAAGCCGTTCAAGGTCGAGCGGTATGCGAAGTTGCCCGTCCCCTTGGACAGCTGCACCGGCAGCATTGAAATGCGCCGCTGCGAGTTGAAGATCAAGATTCCCGGCTGAGCTGCGATGCAGGTCGAGGCGGAGTTTCTTCTCGCCCTCGCGGTGACGATCGCGATCGAAACCGGGGTGCTCCTCCTCGGCTGGCGCTGGTTCGGCGCCGGTGTCAAGCCGCGCTGGACGCGCCTCGCGCTGGCCGGGGTCGTGCCCTCGGCTCTCACCATGCCGTATCTCTGGTTCATCCTGCCGCGGTTCGTCAACGGCGCGGCCTACGTGCCGCTGGGGGAGTGCCTCGTGGTGTTGGCGGAGGCGCCGGTGCTGGCGGCCGTGCTCGGCTGGCGTCCCGGTCGTGCGCTCCTCGCCTCGCTGCTCTGCAACCTGGCCTCGTTCCTCCTGGGGCCGATGGCGTGCCGCCCGCTCAACGCCCTGTTCGACCTTCCCGCGCTCGGCCCGTAGCGGCGCGGGAACGGACCCGCTACCCGGCGGCCGGCGCGGAGTACGATCCGCAGCATGGAGAGGCCGGCGGCACACATCGCTGTCGCGGCGACGGTCGGGGCGCCAGCCCCGCCGCCCTCGGCACCGCCCCCGCCCCCGCCCCCGCTCCCTTCCGTCCTCGAGCGCCTCTTCGGCCGCTGGTGCCCGCCCGGGAGCTCCATCTACCTGTGGTCGCGCTGGCTCTTCCTGCGCGCCCTCGGCGCGATCTTCTTCTCGGCTTTCTACTCGCTGGCGTTCCAGATCCACGGCCTCATCGGCACGCGCGGCATCCTGCCGGCCGCCGACTACCTGCGCTCGCTCGCCCGCGCCTATCCCGGGCAGCGCTTCTGGCTGGCGCCGACCCTGCTCTGGCTGGGCGCCGGCGACCGCGCCTTGACGGCGCTGGTGGTCGCGGGCTTCATCGCCTCGGCGATGCTGGCGCTGAACTTCTGGCCGCGCGGGGCGCTCGCGGTGGCGACGGTCGCCTTCGTGTCGTTCGTCACCGCCGCGCAGGAGTTCTCCTCCTACCAGTCCGACGGCATGCTGCTCGAGGCGGGCTTCCTGTCGCTGTTCCTGGCGCCGCCCGGCCTGCGCCCGGGCCTCGGCGCGGCCCATCCGCCGTCGTGGGCGGCGCTGTGGCTGCTGCGCTGGGAGTGGTTCCGGATCTATTTCGAATCGGGGGTGGTCAAGCTGGCGAGCGGCGATCCCGAATGGCGGGACCTCACCGCCATGGACCACTACTACGAGAACGGGCCGCTGCCCACCTGGCTCGGCTGGTATGCCCACCAGCTGCCGCACGGCTTCCATGCCGCCACCGCGCTGCTGACGCTGGCCGTCGAGCTGGCGGTGGTCTGGCTGGTGTTCCTGCCGCGGCGCTGGCGCCTCGCCGTGGCGCTGCTCGTGACGCCATGGCAGATCGGCATCATCCTCACCGCCAACTACGCCTTCCTCAACTACCTGGTGCTGGTCCTCGGCGTCCTGCTGGTCGACGACGCCGCCTGGGCGCGGCTCGGCTTCAAGCCGGTGGCCGCCTGCCCGGTGGGCCAGCCGCGCCTCTGGCGCCTGGTCGCGGCGGCGACGGCGCTGGCCTGGGTGTTCTACGCCACGGTGGTGGCGTTCGTGCCGCGCCAGGTGCCGCGGCCGCTCCTCGCCCCGGCGCTGGCCCTCGAGCCGCTGCGGATCGCCAATCGCTTCGGCCTGTTCGCGGTGATGACGCGGGCGCGCTACGAGATCGAGTTCCAGGGCAGCCGCGACGGCCGGACCTGGGTGGCCTATCCCTTCCGGTACAAGCCGCAGGACCCGATGCGGGCGCCGGGCATCTACGCCCCCTACCAGCCGCGCTTCGAGTGGAACCTCTGGTTCGCCTCCCTGGCGTCCTGGGAGAGCGAGCCCTGGGTGCTGGCCACCGAGGCGCGGCTGCTGGCCGCCGAGCCGACCGTGCTGAGCCTGTTCGCCGCCGATCCCTTCCACGGCGCCCGGCCGCAGGCGGTGCGCGCCGTCCTCTGGCAGTACTGGTTCACCGACCGCGCCACCCGCGCCAGGACCGGGGCCTGGTGGCGCCGCCACTACCTCGGCCTCTACGCGCCGCAGCTCGACGACTCGACCGTCCTGCCGGACGAGGCCTTGCCGGGCGGATTGGCGCCGTAGCGGAACGGGGGATGCGCCCTACCCCCAGGGGTCGATCGGCCGCTGCTCGGCCCGCGACGGCACGTCGGGGAGGATGAAGTGGCGCCGCATCGGACCGGTGCGCCCGCGGCGCAGGAAGAGCGGGCAGATCGCGAGCCCGGCGAGGAAGCCGCCGACGTGCGCCCACCAGGCGACGCCCTCGGCGGCGTGGCCGCCGACCGAGAAGGTGCCGTTGAGCAGCTGGCTGATGAACCAGAAGCCGAGGAAGAAGTAGGCGGGCAGCTCGAAGAAGAACGGGATGATGAGGATCGGGATCAGCGTCAGGATGCGGGCGCGCGGGTAGAGCCGCAGGTAGGCGCCGAGCACGCCGGCGATGGCGCCCGAGGCGCCGATCGTCGGCACCTCCGAATCGGGGCTGGACATCCAGAGCAGAACCCCGGAGGCGATCCCGCAGAACAGGTAGAACACCAGGAAGCGCGGCGGCCCCATGCGGTCCTCGACGTTGTCGCCGAAGATCCAGAGCGTCCACATGTTGGCCAGGATGTGGAAGAAGCCGCCGTGCAGGAACTGGCTGGTGATGAAGGGCCACAGGCTCTCGGGCGGGAAGCCGACGGAGCTGGCCCAGGCCGGATGGGTGAAGCGCGCCGGGACGATGCCATAGACCAGGATCAGCTGCTGCTGCGCCTGCTCCGGCAGCACCAGCTGATAGAGGAAGACCAAGACGTTGACCGCGATGAGGCTCCAGGTGACGACCGGCACGTGCCGGCTCGGGACGGTGTCGCGGATGGGAATCATGGCCCGAGCGGCTGCAACCGGCGTGCCCGCGATCCCAGTCTCGGCCGGCTTGACAGCGCGGTGGCGGCGCTGTCTGATGCCAGGGTTCCAGGGATCAGGCTCTCCGGGAGGTCCACCATGCGCCGCAGCCATCGCCGATCTTCGTCCAGCGTCCCCACGCTCGCCGCCGCCGCGGTGCTGCTGCTCTGCCTGTCCGGCGCGGCGTCCGCCGGATCTGCCGCGACGGCCGCTCTCGATCCCGATCTCGTCGCGTTCTACGTCGATCTCCACCGCAATCCCGAGCTGTCGATGCACGAGGAGAAGACCGCGGCGAAGCTGGCCGAGCGGCTGCGGCGGCTGGGCTTCGAGGTGACGACCGGGGTCGGCGGCACCGGTGTCGTCGGGGTGCTGCGCAACGGCGCGGGGCCGACCGTGATGCTGCGCACCGAGCTGGACGCGCTGCCGGTCGAGGAGAAGACCGGCCTGCCGTACGCCAGCACCGTGAAGGCGAGGAACGACGCGGGCCTCGAGGTGCCGGTGATGCACGCCTGCGGCCACGACGTGCACATGACCGTCTGGGTGGGAACCGCGGCGCGCATGGTCCAGGAGCGGGCACGCTGGCACGGCACGCTGGTGCTCATCGCGCAGCCCGCCGAGGAGGTGGTCAAGGGCGCCAAGGCGATGCTCGCGGACGGCCTCTACAGCCGCTTCCCGAAGCCCGACTACGTGGTGGCCCTCCACGACTCGCCGAAGCTGCCGGCAGGCAAGCTCGGCTCCACGCCGGGCTACATCCTGGCCAGCTCCGACTCCGTCGACGTCACGATCTATGGCAAGGGCGGCCACGGCGCCGCGCCGCAGACCACCGTCGATCCGGTGGTGATCGCGGCGCGCACCGTGCTCGCCCTGCAGACCATCGTCTCGCGGGAGAGGGACCCGCAGGAGCCGGTGGTGGTGACCGTCGGCTCGATCCACGGCGGCACCAAGCACAACATCATTCCCGACGAGGTGAAGCTGCAGCTGACGGTGCGCACCTACGACCGCAAGGTGCGCCAGCAGGTGCTCGACGCCATCGCGCGCATCGCCCGCGCCGAGGCCGCGGCGGCGGGCGCGCCGCGCGAGCCGGCGGTTGCCGTCGTCGAGTCGACGCCGTCGACCTGGAACGATCCCAAGCTCAACGCGCGGGTGGCGGCGGCCCTGACCCGGGAGCTGGGCGCCGACAACGTCGTCGAGTCGCGGCGGGAGATGGCCTCCGAGGACTTCAGCGAGTACGGGCTGGCCGGGGTGCCGGCCGTCATGTTCCGGCTCGGCGCCGCCGATCCGGAGGCGCTGGCCAAGGCGACCGCCGCCGGCGTCGAGCTGCCCTCGCTGCACTCGTCGCTGTTCGCGCCCGACCGCGATCCGACCCTGCGCACGGGCGTGGCCGCCGAGACGGCGGTGCTGCTCGACCTGCTGGGGAAGCCGGCCGGTTGAGAGGCCGCGGTGAGCTACCGGCCTCCGCGGCCCGCCCGCGGCAGGAGCACCGGCAAGACGAGCGGCGGCCGCGGCGCCTGGTTGAAGTCGAAGTCGTGGCGCAGGTCGCCGAGGATCGCCACGTCCTCGCGCACCGTCGGCCGCGGATCGGGGCGCCCGTCGGTGCGCGGATCGAGGCGCTGCCCGCCGAGGAAGAGGTCCTCGATGAACTTGACGTAGGCGTCGAAGCTCAGCGTCTGGTGATCGATGAAGCCGGCGCGGGCATAGGGGCTGATCACCAGCGCCGGCACGCGCAGGCCGTAGCCGTTCCGGTCGACCGACGGCGGCGCGACGTGGTCGTAGAAGCCGCCCCAATCGTCCCAGGCGAGGAAGATCGCGGTGCTGTCCCAGCTCGGACCCTGCATGATGGCGTCGATCAGCGAGGTGACGTAGGCCTGGCCGGCGCTCACCAGGCCCGGCGGATGCTCGCTCACCCGGTCGTTGGGGCAGATCCACGAGACGGCGGGCAGGGTGCCGTTCTGGGCGGCGAGGAAGAACTCGTTGAGACTCTGGATGTTGCCCACCTCGCCGTCCTCCTTGACCGTGGTGAAGAACGGCAGCGGGTTCCAGATGCCCGGGGTCTTGGCACTCTGCGGCTGGGTGGGGGTCGCCATCTCGTCGTCGTCGGCGGTGTCCGGCTCGGCGCCGGTGAACACGTAGTAGGCCCAGCTGACGCCGTGCTGATGCAGCAGGTAGGTGAGATCGGTCCAGGCGTAGTGGGGCGGCTTCCCGATGTGGTGGTAGTCGGGCGGGTAGCCGGGGGTCTCCAGTTGATTGACGCAGGTCGCCGGGTTGTCGCTCGTGCAGCGCGCGGACCACTCCGAGACCATGAACAGGTGCTCGGGCAGGCTCCACGACGCGTTGGGCTCGAACATGTGGTCCTGCAGCACGTACTGACGCGCGTAGGCCCAGTAGTTCGGGATCTCGCGCTGGTCGTGGTACCCCATGACGTCGGTCGAGGTGCCGCCGCAGGCCGGATCGAGCGGGTTCCTGCAACCCTTGCGGGCGTGCTCCGCCTGGGCGATGAAGCCGTCCATCTTGCCGCCGTCGATGGCGGCGGCTGCCGCCGCGGCACCGTGCGGGCCGCCGTGGTTGAGGTCCGCGGCATCATGGAACGGCTCGACGCACCCGCCGGAGGCGGGGTCGGGCACGCAGACCGCGGGCTGTCCGCCGCGCATCGGGATGCCGTCGGCGCCGGGATAGGTGCCGAAGTAGGAATCGAACGAGCGGTTCTCCTGCATGATGATGACGACGTGCTCGAGCTTGTGGATTCCATGCCGCGGCGAGGCGGGACCCGGCCACGGGCCGGCATGCCCCCTGGCGGCGGCGACCGCTGCCGCCGCCAGCAGCGCCGCGGCCCCGAGGAGGAGGATCAGGGGGCGGGCGCGCGGAGCAGCGGGCCCAGGCGCGATCGACGCGGTGGACCTGGCGGGCTGTCGAGGGTCGGCGGGCCTGGCGGGCAGTGGGTCGAGGCTCGGGTCGCGCTGGTTCATCCTGCTTCTTCTCCTTCGATCGGGCCGAGGCTGCAAGCCGCGGTCTCCCGGATCGAGAAACCCGCGGCGCGGCGGAATCCGGCGCGGCCGTCCGGCGGCAGGCTGCTGGCGACGGGCGGCCGGCGAGTTGCTGCATAATACCTTGTTTGTCGAGGGGAATGCACGATGGTGAAGCTTAGCGCCGGCCTTCTCGTCTACCGCCTCGGCGCGGCGGGGTACGAGGTCTTCCTGGTCCATCCCGGCGGCCCCTTCTGGCGAACCAGGGACGTCGGTGCCTGGTCGATCCCGAAGGGCGAGGTGACCGCCGGCGAGGACCCGCTGGCCGCCGCCCGGCGCGAGCTCGCGGAAGAGACAGGCTTCGCGGTCGCGCCGCCGTGGCTCCACCTCAAGTCGGTCCGGCAGTCCGGCGGCAAGACGGTCATGGCCTGGGCAGCCGCGGGCGATTTCGACGCCGCGGCCATCGCCAGCAACACCTTCGCCATGGAATGGCCGCCGCGCTCGGGCCGGATGCAGATCTTCCCGGAGGTCGACCGCGCCGCCTGGTTCTCCCTGGCCGAGGCGCGGCAGAAGATCGTCGCCGGGCAGGTCCCCCTCCTCGAGCAGCTGGAGAAGCTCCTCGGCCAAGGCGGCGGCGGCTGAGCGCGCCGGAGGGTCGATCAGCGCCCTGGCGGCTCGAAGAAAGCGGCGACCGGGCAGGAGAAGCCGGGTAGCAGGTCTTCGCCGGTCAGCGTGTCGCCGGGCCCGAGGATCTGCACGTCGGTGGGCGAGCGCAGGACGTAGACGTTGCAGGTCCGCGGGTAGAAGAGCCAGACCCGGCGAGCTCCGCCGGCGAACCAATCCTGTACCTTCTCGCGGATCTGCTTGGGCCGCTGGCTCGCCGAGATCACCTCGACGGCGAGGTCCGGCGCGAACTGCAGGAAGGTGTCGGGTGCGACCTGACCGGCCATCCGCTCGAACGACACGAAGGCGACGTCGGGGCCTCGCACGGTGTCCGGATCGCGGGCCGTGATGCAGCCGGTTTCGGCGCAGACGTAGCCGAGCCCGTGGGCCTCCACGAAGCCCAGGAGCCGCGCTCCGATCCGCATGGCGATGACCGCGTGCCGCACCTTGGGAAGGCTCATCCGGACCACCCTGCCGCGCACCAGCTCCGCTTTGGCATCCGGGATGTCAAGTTCGAAGAACTCTTCCGCGGTCATCAGCCGGGAGGGAATCCTCGGTCGGGTAGCTGGCCTGGTCATGCGATACGCCTCCTCTGGCTTCCAGTTTATCGCGGCGGCCTGCCATCGGATTGGTCCTCCTGCCGCTCTGCCGCCCCGGCCACCTCAACCCAGGATGCGCCGGTCCAGCGCTCGGTACTGGATGGCTTCCGCCACGTGTGACTGCCGCAGGCTCGGAGCGCCCTCGAGATCAGCCAGGGTGCGGCCGACCTTGAGGATGCGGTCGAGGGCGCGGGCGGAGAGGCCGAGCTTCTCGAAGGCGTCGTCGAGGAGGCGCTGCCCTGGGCTGTCGAGACGGCAGTGCCGGCGGAGGTCCTCGTGCGCCATCGCCGCGTTGACCGGGTTCGGGCTGGCCGGGCCGAAGCGGGCGAGCTGCACCCCCCGCGCGGCCGCGATGCGCGGGCCGACGACGGCGGAGGGCTCGCCCGGGGCGGCGCGCAGCTCGCGCAGCGAGAGGGCAGGCATCTCGACGTGCAGGTCGATGCGGTCGAGCAGCGGGCCGGAGATGCGGCCGCGGTAGCGCTCGATCAGCGGCGACAGGCAGGTGCAGGCGTGGCGGGGGTCGCCGAGATGGCCGCAGGGGCAGGGGTTCATGGATAAGTTGCCATGTCCTCCTGCGAGGACAGAAAAGCAGACCGGGAGTTCCCGAAGACCCCCGGACCCTCGGCGAGCACCTCCGGCGGGTGCGTCTCGATCGGGGCCTGTGGCAGAAGCACGTCGCCCGAGAGATCGGCTGCTCCAAGGCGAGCCTCACGAATTGGGAGAAGGGCCATGCCGAGCCGGAGCTGCGCTTCCTGCCCGCGATCCTAGCCTTCCTCGGCTACGACCCCCGACCGGCGCCCGCGACCTTTGGCGCGCGCATCAGGGCCGCCCGCGAGGCAGCGGGATTCTCCGAGCGGGAGCTTGCCCGCCGGCTCGGGCTCGACCCCGGCACGCTGGCCGCCTGGGAGCGCGATGAGATCCGCCGCCCCTACCCGCGCATCCGGCGGGTCTTCGAGCGCTGGCTCTCTTCGGTCGGGGCGGAGTGCGCCGCCTACGAGATCGAGAACTCGGCCGCCGGGTCGTACCAGGAGCGGCGGTAATAGCGGCGTAAGTTGTCAAAGAGCGGGGCGAGCGCCGGGGCCTCAAGGTCGCGGCGCTCTTCGAGGGCTTTCTGGAAGGCGAGCCAGGCAGAGAGGGCGTTCCGGTGGAGGTTGGAGCCAACGAGGATCGGCGTCGTCTCCTCAAGGAAAGAGAGGGCCGTCGCCATGTCCCCCGCGCGAACGTGGGCCTCCGCCAAGTCGATCGAGATCATGACGAAGTCCCGCTGGTGGTCTAGGGGGAATAGCTCCTCCCGCACTTGGCGGAGGATATCTGCCGCCTCGGCGAATGACCCGAGCGCGTGGGCCACCCGGCCTTGGAGCCAGTGGAAGCGGAGCTGCATCCACTCATCCGGGAATTGCCGGTAGAGAGGGCGGGCGCGGTCGAGGATCGCGAGGGCCTCCCGCGGCCGGCCGGCGGCGGTGAGAAACTCCGCGAGGGCGTGCTGCGCCAGGAGGGCGAGGCGTGGCTCGCGCACCGGGTTCATGCGTTCCAGCCCGCGCTCGATGTATGTGAGGGCCTTCTCCGGCTTCACGTAGCCGATCGTCTCGCCCATGCGGATGAGGGTCCGGCCTTGGAGGTGCAGGTCATCCGCGGCCCGATACAGGGCGAGGGCCTTCTTCAGGATCGTTACCGCGGTCTCGAACTCGCCCACCGTCGCGGCGTAGGCGGCATCGGCGTAGTAGGTCTCGGCCTTGTCCAGGGGATCGCCCTCGCCCTCCTCGTTCCACTTCCATGCCTCGGCGATGGCCTGTCGGGCGCCTTCAAGATCGCCGGCCATCCGGCGGCAGTCGGCGAGGACCGAGTACGCCATGGCGCGCATGTCCTTGGCCGCCGCCTCGCCGCCGACCGTCGCAGGGTCGAGGAGGTCGGCGATATCGAGCGCGAGCTGCGCGATGTCCACCGCCTCCTGCGGGTCGCGGGGGCTGTACCAGCGGGCGGCATCAAGGAGCGCCCGGAAGAGTCCCCAATGGTGCCAGTCCTTGCGGGCAAGGATCGCCGGCAGCCGTTCGTTTGGCAGAAGCGGGTCCAAGGCCGACCAGTGCGCCCACCCGCGCAAGTGCTCGAAGGCGATGCGGCGGGGCTCCCGAGCGGTGAACTCGACGGCGGCCTCGAAGGAGGCGAGGACGCGATCATGCTCGGCCAAGCCCTCGGCGACCTCCTTCCCGAACCAGTACCCGCCCTCGGCGACGATGCGGCCGACAAGCCCGAGGCACTCCGGGCATTGGCTGACGAGATGGCGCACCACCGCCCGCCCCTCGGCGGGCGAGACCTGGTGATCCAGGAAGCGGCGGAAGAGTTCCTCCGAGAGATGCCAAGGCTTCGCCATGTCTTCCGAGGCGACGGGGAGCGGTTGGCTCATCCGGCGCGGCGCGCCAGATCGCCGGCCGGGGCCACCTCGGCGAGGTAGGTCGCCCGGTCGAGCCCGTAGAGGAGGAACTGGCGGCCGAGAAACTCGATGCGGCCTTCGAGCCGTTCGCCGATCCGCTCCACGACGCGGATGGAGGCGTGGTTGGCCGGGTTCACGAGACTGATGAGGCGCTCTCGCCGAAGCACGTTGAAGGCGTAGGCCATGGCCGCCCTCGCGCCCTCGCTCGCATAGCCCTGCCCCCAGAAGCGCCGCGCGATGTGCCCGGACAGCTCGAAGCCGGGCCAGGCCGCCGGCTCCCAAAAGCCGATCATGCCGACGAAGGCTCCCGTCGCCTTCTCCTCTGTCACCCATATGCCCGCGCCTTGAAGGTGCCAGTGGCCGACCGCGAAAGCCATATGCCGCCAGGCCCGCGCCCGGTCCCAAGTCTCCCCGCCGATGAAGCGCACGACTTCCGGGTCGGCGTAGAGGGCGGCGTAGTCCTCGAAGTCGCTCCCTCGCAGCGCGCGCAGCCGCAGGCGCTCGGTCATGAGGGTCGGGATCTCGGGTGCCTCCATCGGCAAAAACCTCCTTCCTGAGCCATCGCTAAGCAAAGCAGTGGCTTGTCCTCCGGCTCCGAGAGGCGGAGACTTCGAGCGTAGGGACACCCTCTTCGCGGGCAATGCCGCCCGCGCGGACGTGCTCTGTCCCCGAAGGGAGAGCCATGCTTCGCTTGGTGCTGCTGCTGCTCTATCTCGTCGGCGCGTCCTCCACCCCGACCCCCGATGCCGGCGGCGGCTACGACCCAAACGGGTAGGAGCCCATGCCCCGAGGGGGGAGGCGGTCGGGGCGCTTCCCCCCTCAAGTTCCAATGTACAGAGGCTCGTATTTTGCGTTACTCTAAAACCGCTGCCGCGGGATTTGTGCTTTAGAGAAGGCAAAAATGGTGCATGTCACGAGGGAGGAGCTGCTGCGCGCGAGCGCGGCGGGCCGGGCCGAGGTCGCGCGGGTGGCCGCGCACCTCTCTGTGTGCCTGGCCTGCCGCTCGCTCGCCGAGAGCTTGCTTCGGGACCCTGCGAGTCCTGCGACCCGCGAGGTGCCGCTTCGGACCCTCCTCGAACTCGCGAGCTTCGAGCGAGAGGCGGCCATAGAGCGGCTCCTCGCACGGGCGGAGTTCGCCAAGCTAAAGAGGCTCACGCGAGGCGCCCAAAAGGAGCGGGTCATCCGCTCCCGCTCCTGCCACACCCCGGCCTTCCTTGACGTACTTCTCGGCGCCCTGCGCGCGCCGCAGGCGAGGGAGGAATCGGAGTCTCTCGCGGGCCTTGCGATCTTGGCCGCGCAGGGCATGGACGCGAAAGACGGCGCCGCGTTCAAGAACGATCTTCTGGCTACGATCTGGACCGAGACCGCCAATACCCGCCGGGTAAACGGTGAGTGGAACCACGCCCTGGCCGCGCTGCGCCGCGTCGAGGAACACCTCGAAGCGGGCACCGGGAACCCGGCTCTCAAGGCGCGGCGGCTCTCGATCCTCGGCTCGCTGCGCGCCGACCAGGGCAAGCGCGACGATGCCATGGCGTGCTTGGAGGAGTGCCGCGGGATCTATGCGGCGCGAGGCGACTGGCCGCTCGTCGCGCGCACCCTGGTGCAGATGGCGCATTGCCTTGTCGATCACGACCCGGAGCGCGGCTTGGACCTTCTCGACCAGGCGAGCGTCTTCCTGCCCTCTGAAGACGCTGCGCTGCGGTGGCTTGCGGAGAGCAACCGCACGGAATGCCTCGTGACCCTCGGCCGGGTGGGCGAAGCGCTCCGGGCGTTCGGCGAGGCCGAAGTCCTCCGACCGCTCCACTTTCGGCCAGGCGCCAAGCTCCGGTCCACCTTCACCGCTGGCCGCCTCCTTGAGGCGCTCGGCAAGATGCGGGAGGCAGAGATCCTCTTCGAGGAGGCGGTCTCCGGCGATATTGAGCACGGTCTCTACAAGGACGCGCTCCTCGATCTCCTCTACCTCTTCGGTTTCCATGTTCGCCAGGGCAGGCCGGAGCGGGCCGCCGAGGTGAGCCTGGGTGCCTTGGCCGAGATGGAGAGCGAGAACGCGGCCGTACACGAGCAGCTCCGCTCGGTCTGGACACAGATCATCGAAGCTGCGCGGGGAGAGTCCCTGGATGAGGCGATGCTCGCCGATGCGCACGATTACCTCGCGGCGCATTGGAAGCACCCCGCGGCCACGCCGCCGGTCCTCGCATCTCGGGAGCGGGCGCCGGCCTCGCCCGGTCAAGCGGCAGGCCCGCAAGACCAGAAGCTCATCGAGCCCCTCCTCGCGCGGGCGCTCTGGTCAGTCATTCGCCGCCTGCCGCGAAAGGAGCAGCAGCTTCAGGTAGCGGAGTCCCCGGTCTGCCGCCGGAGAGCTTTTCTCGAGCTGCTCTTGGCCGACGTGCGCGCGGCCGGATCGCGCGAAGAGTCGGAGTTCATTGCGAGCCTCGCGCTTCAAGCGATCGAGACTGCGGAGGAGCCCGCCGCTGCGAAGCACGATCTGCAAGCCTTGGTCTGGACCGAGATCGCCAACGCCTGCCGCATTGATGCCGAGTGGAACCGTGCGCAGGTTGCGCTTCGGCGAGCAGAGGAGCACCTCGCAGAAGGCGCGGGCGATCTCCTCCTCAAGGGCAAGATGCAGTCGGTCGCGGCATCGCTCCGAGCGGACCAAGGCCAGCGCTCCGAAGCCCTGGTCATACTCGAAGAATGTCGGACGCTCTACGAAGATCAGAAGGCGTGGCCCCTGGTCGCCCGCACCCTGGTACAGATGGCCCATACTCTCGTGGACGTAGAGCCAGAGCGCGGGCTCGCGCTCGTGGAGCGGGCGCTCCCCATGATCCCTCCCGCGGATGCGGTGCTCCGCTGGCTTGCAGAGAGCAACCGCACCGAGAGCCTCATACAAATGGGCGAGATCGGGCAGGCGCTTCAGGCGTTCCATCTCGCGGAGTCCTTGCGCGCCGGCCAGCCGCGGGCGGATGCGGCACGCCGAAGCAGTTTCACCGCGGCGAGGCTCTTAGAAGGGCTCGGCCGCATGAAGGAAGCAGAGCGCCTCTTCGAGGGCGCGATCGCTGACGGATTCGCGAACGAAGCGTACCGGGACGCCTATCTCGATCTCCTCTATTTCTTCGGATTCCACATCCGCACCGCCGCAACGGAGAAGGCGGTGGCGCTCTGCGGCTACGCCCTCACACAGCTTGATCTATTTGATGTCGGGCACGAGCAGCTCCGGGCAGTGTGGATGGAGCTTAGAGACGCGGCAGGGCGTCAGGCCATAACGCTTCAGTCCCTCGCCGAGGTCCGCGCATTCCTTGAGGCCCACTGGAAGAAGCCGGCGACCAAGGCGCCGAGCTTTTCCTTCGGGCCGTGAAGGCCAGAGTTCATGGTAGCTTGCCGCACGGACTACACCGCTCCACGGCCCACGCGCCGATGCGCTTCTTGCCACATGCGCCTATTTAACTGCCTTCATAGCTTCCAGCTTGATGAGGACACATACGGCTAGCCTCTATAGGTAAACCTGTTCTACTATATGGCTATGCTCAAGAAAGTCATCTCAATCCGCAATATCGGTAAATTCAAGGCATGCGCTGCCCGAGGCGACGTAGAATTTCGTTCGCTGACCCTCATTTACGCTGCGAATGGGCGTGGAAAGACAACGTTCTGTGACATTCTTCACTCCCTTCAGACGGGGCGTCCTGAGAATATCCTCGGGCGCAAGAGTGTCGGCGCCATCGAGGAACCGGCTGTCGAGTTGCGCTTTGATGAAGGATCAGCATTGTTCCAGGGCGGGACCTGGAATACGACCAAGCCAGACTTGCTGATCTATGATACGAGCTTCATTCACGCCAACGTGTATACAGGTGACTCTGTAGCGCACGACCATAAGAAGAACCTCTACCGCGTAGCCGTTGGTGTAAGGGGAGTCGAGCTTGCAAGAAACGTTGAGACTCTCGACGCCGACATCAGGACAGCTAACAGAACAATTGACACCCGAAAGGAAATCGTAACTCGTCTGAAGCCACAGACACTCAGCTTGGAAGCGTTTATGGCACTGCCGCCCGAGCCGAACATTGATGCCACGATAGCCGAAGCTTCTCGCACATTGGCTGCGTCGCGGCGAGCAGACGAGCTACTACATAAACCATTGCTCGCTTCGATCGTTTGCCCACAGTTCCCTTCCTCTTTCCGAATAGTGCTCGCACGAACGATCGCCGATCTCTCTCGTAGCGCAGAAGAGGCGATCAGGGACCATATGAAGAACCATTTAGTCCAGCCAGATGAAGACTGGATTGCGCGTGGCCTCGCTTTAACGGTCGATGCCGAGTGTCCATTCTGCGGACAGGCTCTTCAGAGCAGCGCGATATTCGCAGCGTACCGCACTTTCTTCGCCCAAGAGTACCGTGATCTAAAAACTACCATCGATGACCTGAAAGATGAGGTTGAGAGGTTTGGTTCTGATTCAGACTTCCTTCGCCTCCGAAACGTTCAGTTGGAGAATGAACAGAAAGCCGGGTATTGGCGGCAGTTTGTGGATCTTGTTCAGCCCTCACTTGACTTGTCGCACGCGCGCGAGATTCTAGTAGCGCTCCGGGACGTTGCCATGGGCTCGATGGAGCGAAAGACTCGCGCGCCGCTTGATGCAATAGTAGTCGGGACTGATTTCGAGGCCCGGTATGCTGCGCTGGAAGCTCTACAACTAGAATGCGACACGTATAACCTTGCTATTGAGCAAGCCAATGGCCTGATCACGGCGCAGAAGAACGCAATGGCTACCGCCGATGTGCCTGGGGCTGAGGGCCGACTACGGCATCTGACAGCGGTACAGTTGCGCCATTCGGATGCTTCGGTAACAGCATGTGAGAACCTTCAGGCAGCCGTGGCAGCAAAGACCGAACTGGAAAATCGGAAGCGGCTGGCTAAGGGAGTCCTCGATGAGCATACGGCTGAAGTGTTCGGCAGATATCAGAATCAGATCAATCGACTACTTAGACTGTTCGGCGCAACATTCCGTATTGCTGGCACTCGCTGTCAGTACCCAGGCGGAACACCGAGCTGCACCTATAATCTCCTCATTGACAACGAAGAGATCGATCCAGGTGGTCCCGAGACACCACCCGATCGTCCGTCGTTTCGTAATACCCTAAGCTCGGGTGATCGTAACACTCTAGCACTGGCCTTCTTCCTGTCTCAGCTCTCAGACGATCCGAGTTTAGGCCAGAAGATAGTTGTCTTCGATGATCCTTTTACGAGTCTCGACCGATCGCGGCGTACCTTCACTCAGCAGGAAATCTGTCGTCTCGCTCGCAACGCCGGGCAGGTTATCGTTTTCTCCCACGATCCGCACTTCCTCGCGAACATTGAGGGCAGTATGGATGCATCGGCTGTTAAGGTTCTTCAATTTGCCGGCGTGTTGCAGGATACGACTATTGGCGAGTATTCGCTCGATGAGACTCTTCAGACTTCCTATATGCGAAGCGTCACGCAGTTGCGGCGGTTCCTAGAAGGCAGCGACAGCGAGGAGCCGTATGCGGTGGCACATCAGATCCGACCGCTCTTGGAAGACTGCCTACGAATCAAATTGCCCCGGACGTTCGCTGCGCACGACTCGTTGGGCCAAATGATTCGCAAGATTAGAGAGGCTGACTCTGCTGGTCCCCTCGGTGTGTTCACGGACCTCTTGCCGGACCTAGAAGATGTGAATGGCTATGCCACACCATTCGGACACGGCGGAATTGAACGCTCAAGACACGATCCGATTGATCTTGCAGAACTTGGAACGTACATCACGCGAGCCTTAGAGATCGCCAGCGGTTCTTGACCAGCAGCTTCCGACAAGAAGCGCTTTGTGCCTCCCCCGACACAATACTCCTTCCTTGACCAGTCTGGCGGTCGAGGTAGACTGTGTGCCATATGCTCCCTCGTCCAGCACGCGGCGCTCGCCTTGGCACCAGCCAGCCCCGATCCGCTGGCAGTCAGAAGGGAGGGAGGATCGTGCCGCAGGATCTTTCGGACTCGTCCGTTCATACCGCTGCGGAACCCATCTGCCTCGCTCTCGTGGGGGAGCAGCTCGGCGTGCTGCTCGTCCCGGAGACTGTCCGACTGAGCGATGGCACGACGTTTCAGCTTGACGGCGTAGACCGGGGCGCCCATGTACTCTGCGAGGTCTTTTCTCACATCGGAGCCCTGAGAGACGGGCAGAAGAAGAAGCTCGCCAAGGATCTTCTCAAGCTCCTTGCTGTCGAGCATTCGGTCGAGGGTGCGTGGCGCAAAGTCATCTGTGTGGTGGATGCACCAGCTCAGAAGTTCCTCACCGGCGCATCATGGTGCGCGGCGGTCGCGAGAGAATTCCGTTTCGAGGTCGTGGCGGTCACCCTGAGTCATGACCAGAGAGAAGAACTCGTGCGGGCGCAGGTATGCGAAGCGCAGGGCATGCGCAGGTGACCTGCCCGACACTCGATCACCCCCGCGTAGAAGGGATTCGAGAAGATCTTGTAGACGGCGGAGAGGGCAAGCCTTGCGCCGCCGATCCGCCGTCGTCCGACGATGGGCGACCACCCTTCGGAGTGAAGCGACGAGCAGAGGTTCATGGTCGGTTAAGTTGGTCGGCTTGGCTTCTCCGCTTGTCTTCGTTCAGAGCGTATATATAACCTCGTCGTCGCGGCTGTGGGAGCTGCGCGTAATCCTCGGTGGATAGGTGGAGGGGCGGGAGAGGATTTCCGAGGGGTGTGGGAAGGTCCGGGGCGGCGGGCGGGAGGATCGGAGCTTTCCATACCCCGCCAGCTTCCATAGCCGGGGCGGGAGTGGGGAAGCCTTGAGTTCGGGTGGCGCGAAAGAAAAAGCCCCGCGGCGTTGCCGTGGGGCGATGGGATCAGCGCTTCTTGCTGCGCCGACTTTTTGCGCGAGGCGCGGGAGGAGATTCGGGGCTCGCGGCCGGGAGATCGGCGGTCCAGGAAAGATGTGCGTGCCGCGCGAGCCGGGCGATGGCACGATCAGCGAAGCCCTCGCCCACGAGGATGACTCCCTCGAAGCGCGGGAGGACGCCCGCGATCGTCTCTTCCTGCTCCGGTGAGAGCGAGCCGTCGAAGAGACCGAGCGTAGCGAGGAAGCCGGCGTCCACAAGCCGGAGCACCCCTTCGATCGCGGGCGCGAGGTAGAGCGGTCCCGGAGTCTCGCCGATCGGGAGGCGTTCCACGTTGAAGACCTCAAGGGCCGGGTGGAACTTCGGCGGCAAGAGATAGCGCGGGGAAGCGCCCTCATCGACAGCTAGGCCGGCGTAGGCGACGAGCTCGCCCGCGCCGCTGTGGATCGGGATCGCGACACGACCCGCGAGGAGTCCCTTCGCGCAGTACCCAAGGCCGAAGTGCTCCGTGGTCTCCTGGCGCAGACTCAAGGCCGTGAGGCTCGCATGCTGGTAGTCCAGGGTTTTTAAGGTGAAGGTCAGGGGCGGGTTCGCGGTGGGCAGATTCTCTTCGGCCGCCGGCGGCGCGGCGCTCGGTGCAGGAGGCGGTGTGCTCGGAACCTCCGGCGACCTCTCGGCCGGCGCCGCTCCCGCGAGGCCGAGAGCAAACCAGGTGTCGAGCGTGAGGGCCGCAGCCCGAATGGTCGTATGTTCCTGCCGGGCTACGAAGTCCAGGACGTTCCCGCCCTGCTTGCAGCCGAAGCAATACCAGGCGCCCTTCTCGCGATTCACCTGGAACTGGCGCGCTGAAGGTCCCTTGCAGAAGGGGCAGGCACCCACAAGATTCTGGCCCTTCTCGGTGAGACTCTCGAAGAGTCCGTAGCGGTCGAGCACTGCCTGAAGCGTGACCGCGCGCTTCACCTCCGCAAACGATACGAAGCCCTGCGACATCGCGTCCTCCTTTCGTGAGGAACAAGGTTCTGCGCTTCAGGGTAGGGACCGAAAACGAAACGCAAAAGGCGGCACCAAGTGCCGCCTTGCGCGAGCCTGACGCTTGTGCCGCCGTCGCTACTTCATCGCGTAGGTCACGGCCAGTGCCAGGGCATCGAAGGTCGCGATGCGTTCATCCTCGCTCTGCCATGTCTTGCGCTTTTGCGGCATCTTCTCTGCGAGCACCGGGAAGGTCTCGGCGAGGTGCTCGGTGATCGAGTATTTCGTAGCGCGCTTCTCTGTCGAGGAGAAGCACTCGATGACTGCAAGCCGCGGGATCAGGTGTATCGCGATGCCGCGCTCGCGGGCGGTGTCTTGTAGCTTCTTCAAGAGTTCCTGCACCCGCGGGCGGCGGCGCGAGCCGGGCGCCGCAGGATCTTCGAGGACGACGACATCCGGCCGGTACTGATCGAGCAGCTCCTCGAAGCGGGCGATGGCGCCGGAGTCCTTCTCGCCGGAGATATGGGCGAGGCCCCAATCGACGAGATGGAACGGAGTCTCGAAGACGGCGTAGCCGAAGCCTATGGTCGTGGGGTCCAGGGCGAAGATGCGGGTCGGGTCGGTAGGATTTTGTGACATAGAAAATGATTGGTGGTTAGTGATTGGCTGCGTGAAAAGGCGCGCGGAGGACCCGCGCGGATCTCAGGGAGGAGTATTGAAAAGTGGGAGCCGAAGTAGATCGTTCTCATGGCGGCTCTCACGCTATCGGAGCTACCACAAGAAAAAAGACGGCAAAAGTTGCCGCCTTGGCTAACAAATCGGTTTTATGCCTGGTGCTGCAAGGGTGCTACCCCGAGGGGGGAAAGCGTTTCTCGCCAGACTAGCGGGACTTGCATTTTCTCCTCCTGGAGGTAGCCTGAAGGCCGAATCTTATAGAACTCAAACCGACCTTTTTCCCTCTCATAGGCTGGACAATTAGCCGCCTTTCATTCCTGTACCTCGCGGCATACGCTCTCGTGTATGCAGCTTACCGAAGAGGACATCCGCGAGTTCGGCGCGATCTGGAAGCGCGCCTTTAACGAGGACATTCCTCTCGCGGAGGCGCGACACCGCGCCTCACAGATACTCGAACTTTATGCCGCGCTCGCGAAACCATTGCCCTCCGAGCGAAGGTCGTACTCGCCATCCACAGATGACACCCCATGAAGTATTACCTGTACTGCCGCAAATCTACCGAAGCCGAAGACCGACAGGTTCTCTCCATCGAGTCTCAGCGACAAGAGATGGAGCGCCTTGCCACCGGCTGGCACGGAGCATCTATTATCGAGACCTTCGAGGAATCCCGCAGTGCTCGCACGCCAGGCCGGCCTATTTTTGAGGAGATGCTCCGGCGGATCGAGAAGGGGGAGGCGGACGGAATCGTTGCCTGGCACCCCGACCGGCTGGCCCGAAATTCTGTGGACGGTGGCCGGATCATCTATCTACTCGACAACGGTAAGCTGAAGGACCTCAAGTTCGCCACCTCCACGTTCGAGAACAACCCGCAGGGCAAGTTCATGCTGTCGATCATCTTCGGGTATTCCAAGTATTACGTGGACAACCTCTCCGAGAACATCCGCCGCGGCATTCGCACGAAACTCGAAAAGGGCTGGCTCCCAAACATGGCACCGACTGGCTACCTGAACGAACCCGAGGCGCGTACCATCGTCCCGGACGAGGAGCGCTTCGCTCTCTTGCGCCGCATGTGGGAGTTGATGCTCACTGGCTGCTACTCTCCGCGACGGATCTTGGATATCGCGAGCGACCAATGGGGTCTGCGGACGAAGAAGCGCAAACGCACGGGCGGCAAACCTCTTAGCCTCAGCGCCGTCTACCATATCTTCACGAACCCCTTCTATGCGGGAGTCATCGAGCGGCACCACAAGACCTATCCCGGTAAGCACAGGGCTATGGTCTCCCTGGACGAGTTTGAACGGGTCCAAGTGCTCCTTGGCCGACCGGGCCGCCCTCACCCCGAGACGCGGCAGTTCGCCTTCACGGGCCTCATCCGCTGCGGTGTCTGCGGGTGCTCGGTGACCGCCGAAGAGAAGGTAAAGCCTTCGGGCCTGCATTTCGTCTACTACCACTGCACGCGCAAAAGGAAGCCGGCTTGTACGCAGCCGGCTATCGCACTTCGGAACCTAGAACAGACGATCCTACAATTCATCCTAGACCTTGGCGTGAATGAGGAAGTCCACCTTTGGGCCATCGCGCGTCTTGAGCGTTGGGCGAAGGAGGAAGCCGGCCGTGACGTTGTGGGCCGACATTCCCTCGAAAAGGCGATTGAAGCCATCACGCGGAAGATGGGGAACTTCACGGATCTCCGAGTGCGGGAGCTGGTAGGAGACGAGGAGTTCGTGAAGGGCCGGCAGGCGCTTGAGCGAGAGAAGACAAAGCTCACTCAGCGACTTGCGAGCGAGATCCCGAGCGACTCATGGTTAGAACCGGCCCGGATGCTTGTTTCGTTCAGTCTTCGCGCGGCTTCCTGGTTTCAGGAGGGAAATTTGGAAATAAAACGTCTCATTCTCTCGATCATAGGATCGAACTGCACCCTTACTGACCGGGAACTCAACATTGACGGGGCTAAACCGTTCGAGAGGCGGTCAGAGCCGGTCACTGTTTCTGACATGTGGAGCACCTTGAAGGCAGTTAGAACCGGCATCCGTAACCACGATCCCGAAATGGTCGAGCTGGCGGCGAAACTCAGGCGCCTCTCAGCGCTCGTACAGGATAGCGGCCTGGACGCTGAGGGGAGGGAGGAGAAACAAGCCGCGTGAGGCACGGCGGCTCGCCATATTAAAACCTAAGAACCCCTTAACGCTTGCTGGTCGGGTGGGGCGAAACGAGACAGACCTCGAACCGACGATGACCACCGTCTTCGTGTTACGAAGAAGTCGGACGTAGCTCGAATGTGGGATACGCTCCTTGCCACTCTCATCACAGCCCTGTGTATATAATCGCTACGAACGACGAAGGCGGAGTTCGCTAGGCCAACTCCAAGGCTCCATCCTTCCTAATAAGGACCATTGGTTCATCCAAGCTATCGCCTACCAAAACATACAGGTCGCCAACGTAACCGGGCATCATGCCCGCGGCGAAATCGAACTTGACGCCATAGACCATATCCGCAAACTGCTCTGGCGTCTCGTCTTCAATGCCCCACGAATCCCTGATGACGGGTACCTGCATAATAGCTTTCCATTCTGCTAACGATATCTCCTTTGGTTTAGTCATAGGCTTGAGTAGTGTTTAGGCGAGCCGCTTGAAATGGGCGTTCTGTTCCATGACCTCAGCTGTAGTTATAGCAAGCTATTAGCTAAAATGTCAACGGCAGATATCAGCGCTAGTGAAATGTCTCAAAGGGTGATGGATGGAACAAGAACACTATGGTTTCAGTGCTGCGGTCACGGCATCTCCGATTGTGGCGCAATGCTTTCCCTTAGGCTTCCCGGCCCTACTCATGGACCACACCGTTAGACCTTCAGGACTTGTATGAGTTTTTGGATCGGACCACCGGCCCTCGGTTATCAGCCTGACGATAATACGGCGTGCCCCTTTCTCATCCCTGATATCCAGAAGCTTCAATCCGGCGTCCTTGCCGATCAGGTGACCGCCTTTGGGATCGAGGGCAAAGACGACTCCATCCTTCCACACAAGAAAGTCGGGATAGAAGTTGCGGCTGTCGCCTTTTTCAAGCAGTGGAATCGAGAACCCACCATTGGAAGGATTTCTAGCCCACGCCACGCCGGCAGCCTCAAGGGCGCGCGCAAAAGCGATCTCTTTCAGGTTCATATCGCTGTAGCCATCGTGCAAGGCGCCGGAGAAAAGCTCCAGTTTCGCAGGGTTCACAAGAACTGGACCGACAGTGTACGGGTTTTCTTCCTCGAATGTGAGGTCGCTGTTTTCCAGATAAGCATCTACTAGACGCTCGGCGCGCTCCCGTAAAGTCGCAGCCGCAATGCTCGTGATTTCAATGCGAGCGTCAAACTTCGGATTGGACCAGTCAATCGTCTTCACGACCTCCGGATATAGAGATTGAATACTACGCCGGACAATCCAGCGGGCGAGCACTCGGTTCGCGTGGGAGGTCTCCTTCGTGACGATGATGGGTTTCGAGCCGTCGCCGATAACCTGAAGGGCCTTAACCATCTCTCCCTTTCCGATGGTGTTGGCGACATCAGCGCGGTAATCATTAATGAGGTTAACCGCCTCCTGCAAGGGGACTACCGCGTCGCTTGAGTCAATGTGAATCTCAGGTACCGTGAGCACTTGCTTGGGATCGAAGCGTCTACGCTGGCGCTCACGGCCCTCCGTGAAACCATCAAGTTTGACTTCGGGGATCTCAGCAGCTATCTTCTTGCGGACCGTCTCAAGGATCTGCGGGAATATTTGCTTGTTATCGACGCGGATATAAAACTGTGCTGTATTGAGGTCCGGGTCGGCGTAGTGACGTGCTCCTGGCTGCCGGAGAGCACGACCTATGACCTGTTCTACCTGGACAGAGGAGCCCATGCTCTTGTCGATATATGCAAAACCGCAGGCGGGATCGTCCCATCCTTCCTGCAAGCTCAGGTTGAAAATGATGTGGTGGTAGTTCCCCGAGCTGAAGATAGCGAAATCCTCATCTCCTCCGGAGAAAAGAATGAAGTCTTCTGGAGGAGGGTTGTGCTTACGATCGAGTCGAAGATCGCAGTATACGGCGATATCCTTCGGGTCCACGCCTTTCTGCTCGACCAGGTAGCGCCAGATAAGGATGGGCGGGGCCTTTCGTTCCTCGAAGGGTCGCGATGCACTGTCGGCTAAACCATCTTCTTGAGAAATATTGGTCTTACAAACATAAATGGCCTTTGGGCAAAAACCCGCTTGTAGCAGTGCGGCTTTGCCGGTGGCGCGCTGCATGGCTTCTAACATGTTGTCGAGAGCTTCTTCCATGAGAGTCGCATAACCGTGCATAATAATCTGACGCTTCACGAGGCCAGCATCGACGACGGCTTTGCTGGAAATGGACGTTACCAGTTCATCGTTGGACCAGCCGTGCTCGCGAAGCCTGTCAATGAGACGCACTAGTCTCGCAGGAGTTTTCATCGTTGCGCTAGCGACAAGAATGACGTTGGGCTCTAGTTCCAATAGAAGATCGGTCTGCTGATCAGAGAGATTGTGACCCTCGTCATACACAACGATCAATGGACGCCGATCGCCGGAGTCAGTTATTCTATCGGTAAGCAATTTCCATAGTGGTTCGTCCGCCTTATCGTCATCTGCCTTGTGAATGCGTAAGGAGCCATCCGCGCGATTCTTTTGATTGAAAGTGCCAACGGTTGCTAGAACAATATTGGCGGAACTGCCGTCAGAGATCATGGCGAGAGTCAAATCGGATAGATAGCCCACAAGGAACCCTTGTACAAGGTGCTCGTATTTGCCACCGGGCTCAAAGTTGGCATAGGTCTGATCAATGATTGCCTTAGCCTTTGATATCCATAGGACTATCGGCTCTTCCGACATCTGCGCTCGGATTTGGGCTACCGAATCGGCGAGGATCGGTGTCTTACCGGAACCCGTGAGCGCCGAGAGCGCCTGGTAGAACGGCACGTCCCAAAAGCGGTGAACCATTGGGCGGCGGTCATCGCCCGCGAGTTTGGCATAGCGCTGCGCAATGTTCTCGGAAGCCTTTGCCTGGAATGGGAATAGCTCGATATCGCTCAAGGCGCCGCCTCCTCTGTTGAGAACGGCTCCGTTGCCTCGTTGAATCCAAGCTTTTCCAGTATTCGGTTCGGGATCTGGTAAAACTCAATGTTGGGTCCGGAATAAGTACAAATACGGGCGTATACGTGGTACGGAGACTTCAGGCCAGCAGCCTTGGCTTCTTCTGCGATTCCTCGGAAAGCAGCGCGATCAAGGACGGATGGTTTCTCCGGTCCACTCCAAACGAGGAAATAGCCTTCTCCCCTGCCGTTGACCGCAAACAAATGCGAATGCATTCCAGCAGGCAGCCGGCGAAGATACGATGCCGACCTCTCGTTCTGATCCCAGTGGCTCGTCAAGAGCAAGTCGAGCATTTCCTCGCGCTCAAGTGCGAGGACGGCCTTGGCATCAACTGCCTTCGTAAGTTGGGTAAAACGGAATCCGCCACCAAACGGCTCGGCAGCCTGCATGAGCTTTCCATTCGCTTCAGGTCTTTGGCCGGTAATGGCTCGCTTGACGCGCTGGTACGTGAGGGTTCTCGCATAGGGATCGCCCTTCTCTGGCCGCCCTTGCTCGATAAGGATAAAGCGTCGTTCCGCTCCTAGTTGCTTATTCATTTCCAGCAAAGCGTGCGCGGTCGTACCTGAACCGGCGAAGGGATCGAGGACGATTCCATGCGGCGGACACCACAAATGGATAATCTTCTTGAACAGCTTGAGCGGTTTTACAGTCTGGAAACCGTGACCCTTTCCGACAATCGCATCGAGCTCATCGATGCCAGCCTTGCTATGCCCTGACTCGGGATGATTCCATGATTGGGCGCCGAGCACGATTGGCGTGTCGTAGTCTTCATCGGCCCAATAGGTGAGCGCGATCTTTCCTCTGCGGATCTCCTTGAGGTGATTCTTCATGCGGGGGCGTCCGATTCCGGTCCCGCCTCCCCGGTCATCACGGAAATACATCTGTGGCCACGCGCCTTGAGCAAGACGCTTTCGGGCGCGCTTCTTTGCGCGCTCAACTACCGGGTCTTTATCCGGGTTGTAGCCTTTCAGAGCGATGGATGAGCCGGTGAGTACCAGAGCTGCACCGCGCCCGTCGCCAAGATCCATTTCCTTGTAGGGCGTTCCCCATTCGTCGAGGCATCCCTTGATCTGCTTCTTGGTCATCCCATTTAGGCGCCAGTGCTTAGCTGCCTCTGGAATCTTGCCATCGAAGCGGTATTCGACTTCAGGGTAGTGAAGCATCCCCGTAAAAGGTGACTGGATGCCAAAAACAGTGTTCTTTCTGAATTCTCGGGCTACCGGGTCCTTGCCCGCCCAATCGCCCTCCGGGTCGTTATCCGGATTGCTGAAAAAGCGATCCGACTTCTGGTCGCGCGGCAGCAGCGCCGTGTTGGATTTCTCAATGCCTTTTGCATAAACGAGAACGTATTCGGTGGCGGTCGAGAGATGTGTCGAGTCATTCTTGGGGGAGAAGGCTTTCTGCCAGTTGATGATCCCTATTTGATCGCCATCAAAGATCTGGTCTAGCAACATACCGAGTCGGAAGAGTTCGCGGTGATCGATGCATATGGCAAGGATGCCGCCGGGCCTAAGCATTTCCTTCATCATCCAAAGGCGCGGCGTCATGAATCGCAGCCACTTGCTGTGGCGCGAGCCGTCGTCCGCGGGCACCAACTTGCCGAGGTCTGGATCATTGGGATCTTCATCCCAGCGGTCGTTGTAGCGAAAGTCCTGGCCTGTGTTGTAGGGTGGATCGGCCAGGATAAGGTCAACCTGTCCACGGTACTTGTAAAGCGCCACCATCGCCTGAAGGTTCTCGCCTTCCACGATCAGATTGCAGGATTGCTCTTCTTCTGAGCCAACACAGAGCTTGCTGTCTATTTTTTGTCGGCGGGGCTTGATCTTGCGGACGATTTGCCATGGCGGCCGCTGTCCCTTATAGGTGATTCGGATTCCACCGCCCTCCTCAGCATCGCGGTGTTCGAGCAGCTTCAACAGCTCTTCGCGCCGAAGGTCCTGGTAGGGTCTTACTGCGATTGAGCGCTGACTCATAAATGTACTCCGCATGCGCTGCGACCTTTCAAAGTGGTCCGCCGAGACACTACTAGGGGGCCGAGCAATGCTTATGCGGCGTCAGACCCTCAGTGTGACTTCGACGTGCCGTCCATTCACCCACGCCTGGTTGAGGATGTTTCCGCGGCCAAGCGCACCGTGATCCGCGAAGAGGAATAAACGCGAGCCGCCACCTGCGAGAGAAGTAGACGCCTCCACGAGATGCTTCACCCGCTCCTCGCTCGTCGTCACGGTGAGGACCCGGAAGTTCGGGATGCCAAGGTGCGTCCGGTGAAGGCCCTGCCGCCAGGTCTCCCGGTAGCCGAGGAGCTTTCGCCGGAAGGAGGTCTGCTCAAGGCCCTGCCTCATAACGGGCATCGTACCGCGATCTGCTTCGAGGAAGAAGTAGGCACACTGCCGACCCTCCGGCTGGCCGTCGTAGTGGAGGCCGAATACCCGATCCGGCTCGACCCCGAGGCGGTGGAGTTTCTCGCCCTCGCGCACCTCGACCTGCCAGCGGAAGGGCAGGCGCAGCCGCCGGGTCTCCGGCGGTGCTCCCGCGAGTATCTCCTCCGGCTGGATGAGCGTCACCCCTTCTTGGCGGCGGCAGGCGACCTCGAAGGCGACCATGACCTCGGCGACCGCGAGGGTGTGGCGCAGGAAGAGGCGGGAGAGGTCGCGATTCGTCGTCTCCCGGGGTGGCGCGCCGAGCTTCCGCTCGCCTGCGGCGGCGAGCGCCTCGGCGCCGCGCCTCCCCAGGCCGTAGACGAGGGGCTCGGAGCCGTGGACGTACCAGTCGAGCTGCATGGGCGGCCGGTCCAGGTAGCCATGGTGGAAGAGGAGCTGCAAGCGGCGAAGGGTCGTCTGCGGGCTGCCACCCAAGAGCGCTATGAGATGCGTGGAACGCAGGAGCCGGTGGCGGTGAACGGCCCGGAGGATCAGGAGATCGCGGGGCGTGAGCGTCATGCCCGCGACCGGGGCGCGCTCGAAGCGCGGCCGGCGAGCTGGTGAGGGAGTCATCGTCTCACGTTACCCGCCGGTCTCCGACTCGGAAAGGCGGAGGTCTCCGCCGCCTAACCAGTGGTCGATCTTCCGCTCCACCTCCTCCCGCGGCCGGCCGTAGCGCTCGCGAGAGCGGCGGATGACCGCCTCACGCCGGCCGGTCACGGTGCCGCGGATCGGAGAGAGCGTCCTCCCCCGGAAGGGCTCGCGCATCACTCCGTGATCCAGGAGCCGGGCATAGATCTCGTGCTTGCCCAAGGAGACGAGGTTCCCCATCTTCACGTCGCCGCCGAGCTCGTCCTCCAAGATCCGCGCGTCCCGCTGTCCCACCCGGAAGGCGATGAGGTTTCCGGCATTGCCGAAGACGCTCTGCCGGATCTCGTCGGTCAACTGATCGAGATACTGATGGGCGAGGATCAAGGACAGGCCGTATTTCCTGGCTTCGGCGAGCATCGAAGTCAGGGCATCGGTCGCGAAGCTCTGGAACTCATCTATATATAGATAAAAGGGCGTGCGGGCAGACTCCGGCAACGCCGCCCGCCGCATCGCCGCCCACTGGAACTGCGAGAGGAGAAGCGCGCCCAAGAGCCGCGCCTGGTGGTCGCCCACCACGCCCTTCCCGAGGTCGGCGACCATGATCCTTTGCCGGTCCATGAGGAAGCCGGCGTCGAATCTGCTCCCCACCTGGCCCAGGACATTGCGCATCGGGGCGGAGGCAAGGAGACGGCCGACCTTGTTCTGAATCGGGGCGATGGCTTCGAGCCGGAAGCGCTTGTCGTAGCGGACATACTCGTCGCGCCAGAAGGCGCGGACGATCGGATCGCGCACCTTCGCCGTCAGGCGCTCCCGGAAAGCATCGTCCGTGAGGAGTCGCGGGAGGGCAAGGATCGTGAGATTGCCGTGGTCGAGGAGTGCGGCGAGCGCATGCCCCAGGATGTATTCCAGTCGCGGCCCCCAGCTCGAGCCCCATATCCCCCGGAAGGCCGAGAGCACTCCGGCGACAACGAGGTGTTCCTCGTCGCGGGCTACCTGCGGCAGGAGGTTCAGTCCCACCGGGCGCCCGAGGTCGCCGGGGTTGAAATACAGCACGTCGTTTGTCCGTGACCGCGGGATGGCGTCGAGGACTTCGCGGGCCAGGTCGCCGTGCGGATCGAGGAGTCCCACGCCCCGGCCGGCATAGAGGTCTTGAATGATGAGGTTCCTGAGTAGCGTGCTCTTGCCGAGCCCGGTCTTCCCGACAATGTAAAGGTGCTGCGCCCGGTCCTCGGGCGCAAGAAGTACGAGCTTCTCCTCGTCAGAGACCCAATAGGTGCGGGTGCCGATGGCAACAGGGGTTTGATCCATAGGGAAGAGTGCGCCCGAGCCTCTCTTCCCACCCACGTCCGGGAGCCAGGTCCCATGGGGACGCGAGGAACCGCCGGCCGACCGTGGCGGCTAGCAGCGTACGCCCGCACAAGGATTTGGTGACCCGGCGGGCGCGGCAAGAGAGGCAGGCGCAGGGAGAAGTATTGCGCGTAGTTTCCTGAGTGAAAAGGCGGAGGTCTCCGCCGCCTTCAATGCTCGTCGGCGCTCCGGCGCCGGCCCTTCGTCTGCCAGTCCCCCCACCGCTGTCGGCAGGCCGAGTTTCGAGGCCGGTACGCCCGACCCGCGGGGTTTGATCGAAGGGCCGACCGATAGGAAGAGCACTCGATCCATAGCCGTCAGGAAACCACGCGGGTCGGGCGTAGCCTGACAGCGGTGGGGAGCCAGTTTGGTGAAGCGCCGTATGGCGTTTCTGGCGTCCGCTTGAAGCGGAGCCCCTACAAACCTTGTTTGTATGGGCGTATGTATGCCCGACAAGTTGTGATGGTCGGAGCGTGAGCGGTTGGGCGTGATCGATCAGGCCACGCGGTAGCGCATCTTCAAGGCGGTACTTCGTGCCGCCTTTTGTCATTTCAATCTCGCCCGTACTCTCAGAGCCAGTCCCTCGACAAAAGAAAGGAGGTGCGCGGTGCTGAATGTCAGACCGCGGTTTACGGTCGGCTGGCTCATCCTCACTCCAGGCGCGCTCTTCGCGCTCGTCGAAGCCCAGGAAGATCCGAGGGCATTCATCAATCGCCACTTGATCGGCGATTGGGGCGATGCCGGTCCCGCCGAGTGGGCGGCGAATGAGTATGCCGTGCGTCACGGCCATTCCCTCTTCTCCGTCTACCACACCCGCCACGGCCGGACGCTGTGGGTCATGACGGAGGCGAGCCGGTACTCAACCACGATCCTCTTACCGCAGGAACACCCGCAAGGAAAGGAGAGCAAATGCCCACGCCCGCCGCAGTGAATTACAAAGCCTCGAAGCTCGATCAGCTCGCTCGCCAGTGGGACATGAGCGTGTGCGAGTTCATCGAAGCCTTCGCCATGGATGACATCGTGCCCGGGATCTGCATGAACCGGGACTGCGACTACACTACCGAATACGAGCCCGATCAGCGCGAGGGCTGGTGCGCGGAGTGCGACTCGCCGAGCGTGAAAAGCGGTCTCGTCCTCGCCGGCATTCTCTAGTCCCTCCCGCAGTCCTCTCCCACGTCAAACAGAAGGGAGGTTGCCTATGGCGACCGAAGACGCCCGCGCCGTCGCGCGCGAGCGGGTGACCGCTATCGCACATGACATCCTTGCCGCCTTCGAGTCCGGGGAGTTGCCCCGGGCCTTGGCGCAGCTCTTCATCCATCGCAAGGTCGAGGTGCCCTCAAGGCACTGGACCTGGACCAATCGCCTGAGCGGGCGGCAAGAGGTGAGCCGCCGGGCATAGCCCATGCCGAACCCCACCCTGCCGGAGCGCCTGACCGAGCAGTTAGCGTCCTGGGCTTATGTCCTTCCAAAACGTGCACGATTTAACCATGACGCATGCGGTACTTAACCGCCCGGCAGCTTCCTCGCCGGACCGAACGAATCGGGCGTTATAGTCCAGAGCTGACTTGGCATCTTTTGCCGCATCGGGGTCATCGCCAGCTATGATGACTTTCACAGCAGGGTCTTTCCACGCCTTGTACGCGATGCGCGGGATTCTCGCGAGCGCGTTGTCGCGCCCCACAGCTCAAATAAACAGGGCCTAAGTTGGTCGATCACTTCTCTCTCTATGAGAGGCGATGCGACTCAGCTTTAATGCTACAATCTAATTACTCATGACGTTGGCGCTTGCTAAAGACACTACTCTAGAAACAACAACCGGCACAAATCCTCGCGCCAAACGATCGCACAATGCGACACGCGCCTCTGAAGTCATCTTAGACAAGCCTTTGGTAGGCATCTTCCGCCGCTTCTCGACCTCCTGGGGCGACCAGATGACGAGCGTTCTCGGGAACGCGGTCCTGGTGCTCCTTGAGAATCCCGGCTCGACCTTGCTTGATCTCAGAGAGTTCCTTGTGGACCGGCAAACGCGCGAGCGGCTCCTCGCTGCGGTCGATGATCCATACCTCACCTCGTACTTCCGCCATGAGTTCCAGCTTGCGGCCGGGAAGAGCGTGGGCGCGATCCTCACGAGATTGGATGGCTTCCTGCGCTCGAAGACCGTGCGGCAAATCGTGGGCGCCAAGGAGAGCCGGCTCGATCTCCGAGCCGTCGTGGACCGGGGGCAGATCTTCCTTGCAAGGCTTTCGCAGGGCGCAATCGGGGAGGAGAACGCCGCGCTCCTTGGCTCGCTCCTCGTCTCCAAGTTCCACCAGATCACGATGAGCCGCCAGGAGGTGAAGCGCGAAGAACGGCGACCCTTCTTCCTCTACGCCGATGAGTGCCAGGAGGTCGCGACCGCCTCCATGGCCCAACTGCTCTCGGGAGCTAGGAAGTACGGCCTGGGGCTTGTCCTCGCGCACCAGGATCTCCGGCAGCTCGAAGGCAAGGCCCCCGAGGTCGCCTCCGCCCTTCTCGGGAACGCCGGAACCCGAGTCGCCTTCCGGGTCGGCGACCGGGACGCCAAGGCCCTCTCTGAGGGTCTGTCCTTCTTCGGGCCAGCCGACCTCATGAGCTTGCGGGTGGGCGAAGCCATCGCCCGGATCGACAATTCCCAAGGCGACTGCAACCTGAAGACGGAACTCCTACCGCCGGTTGCCGCGGAAGTCGCGAGCGAACGGCGCGAGACGATCACCGCACGCTCGCGGGAGCGCTATGCAGTTCGGTGGGAAGAGCCGCGGAGAAGAGAGCCGGCGGACGAAGCCTCGATGCCCAAGGTGCCGGAAACAGCATCGGAGCCGGAACCTCGGCGAACAGCTCCGGCGACAGCGCCACCTCCGGCCCGCGAGCGCCGTCCCTCACCGGCAGCTCCCGCACCCCTCGGCCGCGGTGGGCCGGAGCATCAGTACCTCCAAGAACTCGTGAAGCGGTGGGCGGAAGCCAAAGGCTACCGGGCGACGGTGGAGGAGCCCTTGCCCTCCGGCGGCAAGGTGGACGTGGCCCTGCGCCGGGAAGGTCACACGCTCGCTTGCGAAATCTCGGTCACCACAGGCGCAGAGCATGAGACTGCGAACGTGGAGAAGTGTCTCGCCGCCGGCTTCGATGAGGTGGTCCTCTTGTCCCTGCATCGCGGCACGCTCGGGAAAGTACGGGAGGCAGTGGAAGCGAGGGTAGAAGAGAAAGACCGGCAACGCCTCCACTTCATGAGCCCGGAGGAGTTCTTCACCTTCCTCGATGCCCCGGAGCCCGAGGCGAAGGAGACCACGGTGGGCGGGTACAAGGTGAAGGTGAAATACCGGCCGGCCGAGGGCGATGCGGCGACGAGGAAGAGCAAGGCGGTCTCCGAGATTCTCTTGAAGAGCCTCAAGCGGATGAAAAGGGAAGAATAGGTGCCTGGCTTTATAAAGTGATCGGAATGGATAAACCGAGTTGTGATATAATCGGCCTGTTTTGAAAGAGGGCGTAACGCCACGAGGAAAGGGAGCGCAGAGCCGATGAGCCAGGCAAAGCAAGTCGAAGAGATCGGGCTGAAGCGGGTCGCGATCTGGATCAGGGTCTCGACCGAGGACCAGGCCAGGGGCGAGAGTCCCGAGCACCACGAGCACCGCGCCCGCGCCTACGCCGAGATCCGCGGGTGGGAAGTCGTGACCCTCTACAACCTGGCCGGGGTCTCCGGGAAAGCCGTCCTCTCGCACCCCGAAGCCCGGCGGATGATGGAGGACGTGAAGGCGGGGAGGATCTCCGGCCTCATCTTCTCGAAGATCGCGCGCCTGGCCCGGAACACGAGGGAGCTTCTTGAGTTCGCCGAGTTCTTCCAGGCCCAAGGCGCCGACCTCATCTCCCTTGAGGAGTCGATCGACACCTCGACCCCCGCCGGCCGCTTCTTCTACACCATGATCGCCGGCATGGCCTCCTGGGAGCGCGAGGAGATCGCCTCGCGGGTCGCCGCCTCGGTCCCGGTGCGCGCGAAGCTCGGCAAGCCCCTCGGCGGCGCCGCCCCCTTCGGCTACCGCTGGCACGAGAAGCGGCTCGTGCCCGACCCGGAGGAAGCGCCCATCCGCCGCCTCATGTATGAGCTCTACCTTGAGCACGGCCGGCTCCTCACGGTCGCCCGCGTCCTCACGGAGCGCGGATACCGCACCCGCGGCGGCGGCAAGTTCTCGGACACAACGGTCGAGCGCCTGATCCGCGACCCGACCGCTAAGGGCGAGCGGCGCGCGAACTACACGAAGTCTCGCGGCGAGGGCAAGGGCTGGAACCTGAAGCCCGCCCATGAGTGGGTGACCTCGGAGGTCGAGGCGGTCGTGCCCGAGGAGATCTGGAACGCGGCCAACGCCCTCCTCACGGAGAAGCGCAGGGGGAAGACCAGGACGGCCCGCCGGCCGGTCCACCTCTTCGCCGGGCTCACCTTCTGCCACTGCGGCGGCCGGATGTACGTGCCCTCGAACACCCCGAAGTACGTCTGCCAGTCCTGCCGGAACAAGGTGCCGCAGGTGGACCTTGAGCGCGTCTTTCAGGAGCAGCTCAAAGCCTTCTTCCTCTCGCCGGAGCAAGTCGCCTCGGCCTTGGAAGTGGGCGACCAGGAGATAGCAGCCAAGGAAGAGCTACTCGATGCCCTGCGGCGGGAGGCAGTGCGTCTCAAGGCCGAAGCCGATGAGGTCTACCAGCTCTACCTCTCGCACGAGATCAACGCCCGAGGATTCGGCGAGCGGAACACCCCGATCGAGGACCGCCGATGCCAGCTCGAAGAGGAGATCCCCCGCCTCCAAGGGGAGATCGACTTCCTGAAGATCCAGCACCTCTCCGAGGAACAGCTCGCAGGCGAAGCCGAAGACCTCTACACCCGGTGGGACGACCTCTCCCCGGAAGACAAGCGGGCACTTGTCCAAGCCATCGTGAACCGGGTCACGGTGGGGAAGGACGAGATCGAGATCTCCCTCTCTTACCTGCCGCGAACTCCCCCGCCTCCTTCACCTCCTCCTCTTAAGATCGTGGCAACTGATCCCCACAACCCCAGGGGTTCATCGCCGCGAGCAGGGCGAAACGGGCGGGAAAGACCAGGCGGGCGCGGGCGCGGACGACGCTCACCAGCCCCTCCTCGAGCGGCTGCCGCAAGGCTTCGAGGGTGTCGCGCCGGAACTCCGGGAGCTCGTCGAGGAAGAGGACGCCGAGGTGGGCGAGGCTGGCCTCGCCGGGACGCGGGTTCGGGCCGCCGCCGATCATGCCGGCGGTGCTGGTGCCGGTGTGCGGGCTGCGGAAGGGGCGCTCGCGCAGCAGGCCGGCGGGCGGCTCCTCGGCGGCCAGGGAGTGGATCTTGGTGACCGCGATCGCCTCCGGCTGGGTGAGCGGCGGCAGCAGGCCGGGAAGGCAGCGCGCGAGCAGGGTCTTGCCGGAGCCGGGCGGACCCAGGAAGAGCAGGTTGTGACCGCCGGCGGCCGCCACCTCGAGGGCGCGCTTGGCCGTCTCCTGGCCGCGCACCTGGACGAGATCGGGGGCCGGCAGGCGTGGCGGCCCGGCGCCGAACGGCCGCGGCGAGGTGGCGCCGAGCGGCGCGGCTCCCAGCACATGCCGCACCGCCTCGGTCAGCGTGCCCACGGCGATGATCCGCACCGCCTCCAGGGCGGAGGCCTCGCCGGCGTTGGCGGCCGGCAGCAGGATCTCGCGCACTCCGAGCCTGGCGCCGAGATCGGCGATGGCCAGGCCGCCGCGCACCGGCCGGATCGCGCCGTCGAGGCCGAGCTCGCCGCAGAACAGCCGCTCGAGCAGCGCCGCCTGTGGCAGGTGCCCCTGGGTGGCGAGCAGCGCCAGGGCGATCGCGAGGTCGAGGTGGTTGCCCTCCTTGCGCAGATCCGCCGGCGCCAGGTTGATCACCACGGCCTGCGGCTCGAGGTGGAAGCCGCAGTTGCGGATGGCGGTGCTCACCCGCTCGCGGCTCTCCCGCACCGCCGCGTCCGGCAGCCCGACGATGTGCACCTGGGGCAGGCCGTTGTGGACGTCGACCTCGACCTGGACAGGCCGCGCCTCGACCCCCCAGGGGGTGGCCGCAGTCGTGCTCGCGAGCATCCCTGCCTGGATAGACGGAAACGCACGCGCGAGGTGCGCATCGCCGCGCGCGGCCGCGCCGCTGGTAGTGGGTCAGTCTCCCGCGGCCTCCCTTTGGGCGAGGGGCCAAAGTCCTACGCCCCAGGAGCCTGGGCCCCTCGCCCAAAGGGAAGCTGCGGGAAACTGACCCACTACCCGGCCGCTGGCGAACGAGGGCGCTGTCGGGCGAAACCCTACAGGAACTCGCGCCGCCCGCCGATACGCGAGCCTTCAAGCGGCCGCTACAGTCCTCCTCGACGGCACTTCGGAAGGAGGAACCCCCGGTGAACTGGCACGAGATTCCCCGCTCCCTGCAGCTCAGGTATCTGCACGCCGCGGCGATCACGGTGGCGCAACTCGGCAGGCTGCTCGCGGAGGTGGAGCGAGACGCGGGCACGGGCGGCCGGCAGGCGTTGAAGCTGATGCTACGGCGGTTCTACGGCCTGGCGGCCTGGGCCGGCCTGAACGGGCTGGCCGCGGTCTGGGTCGCCGCGCAGCGCGGCGAGCACGACTGCTCGACCCTCGCGGCCTCCCACGTGATGCCGCAGCCGGCGCACCTCGACCAGATCGGCGCCCAGGTGGATGTCTTGCGGCATGAGATCTATCGGCTGCGGACCAACGGCGGCATCGGCGACGAGATCCTCTGGGCCATGCCGTTGCCCGAGGGTCTTCTCTCTGCCGCGCCGGCGCCGCCGCCGCGCCCGGCCGCCGCCGCCGCCCTCGATCTCGACCGTGGCTCCGTCACGGGGACCTTCAGGGTCGTCCGGGCCGGAGGGTGAGCCTGGCCGGATCGCGCTCATGATGTCGCCTCGGGACGGCGACAACTGATATGAAGCCTCGGTGCGCCTCCTGGTCGTGGCCACCAAGGCCCCGTGGCCGCCGGTCGACGGCGGGCGGCTGCTGCTGCTGCGAACGCTCGAAGGCCTGGCGGCGGCGGGGGTGCGGGCGACGCTGGTCGCGCCGCTCGACCCACGCCGCCATGCGCTCGACAGCGTGGCGGCCGCGCTGGCGCCGTGGTGCGAGCCGCAGCTGGTGCTCGCGCGGCCGGCCGGGGCGGCGAGCACCTTGCTGCGCTCGGCCGGCCACCGCCAGCCGCTCACCATCTCCCGCCACACCCTGCCGCCGGTGCGGCGCCGGGTCGAAGGGCTGCTCGCGGCGCGGCGTTTCGACGTGATTCACGCCGAGCAGCTGCAGGCGCTGCCGCAGGCCCTGGCGCCGGCGCGGGCGGTGCACCGGCCGGTGGTGCTGCGGGCGCAGAACGTCGAGAGCGCCCTGTGGGCGGCCGCCCCCGGCCGGCCGCTGGCCCTGGAGGCCCGCCGGCTGGCGGCCTGGGAAGGAAGGGCGGTTGCCGGAGTGGACGCCACCGCCGCCCTCACGGCGATCGACGCCGCGGCACTGCGCCGCCTCGCCGCGGCCGCCGGCTCGCCGCAGGCGCGGGTGGTCGAGGTGCCGGCGCCGTTCGCGGCGGAGCTGCCCCCGGGGCCGCCCGGCCTGGCCGGGAAGCCGGCGGTGGCGGTCCTGGGGAGTCTCGGCTGGCGCCCCAACGAGGACGCGGTGGCCTGGTTCACCGGCGAGATCTGGCCGGCGGTCCGCGGCGCCTTGCCGGCTGCCGAGCTGCACGTCTTCGGGGTCGCTCGCGGTGCGACCGTGGAACCGCCGCCGGCCGTGGGTGGCGGCGGCCCCGCCGGCCAGAGGATTCCAGTGCCGGCCGGAGCGGCCATGGCCCCGGCCGCCACGGCGGCGGCGGCTGCCGGAGGGCACGATGCCGAGCACGGCATCACCTGGCACGCCGCGCCGGCCGACAGCGCCGCCGCCTTCGCCTGCGGCTCGATCCACGTCGTGCCCCTGCGCTTCGGATCCGGGGTGCGCATGAAGGTCCTCGAAGCCTGGGCGCGCGGCGTGCCGGTGGTCGCCACGCCGGAGGGGGCCGCCGGCCTCGATGCCGCCGATGGCGTGGAGTTGCTGGTGGCGCGCGACGCCGCGGGCTTTGCCGCCGCCTGTCGCCGCCTGTGCGAGGAGCCCGGCCTGGCCGCCGCCCTCGCCGCCGGCGGCCGCGCCGCCCTGCGCCGCCGGCACGATCCCGCCACGGTCGCCCGCCGCCTCCTTGAGCTCTACGCCGAGGTGCAGGCCGCGGCCCGGCACTGACCCGTCGCAGCGCTGGTCTCGTGCCTCGGGCCGCCCCCGGGCAATTCCTTCTCAAACGTAAAACGGGATCCGGTCGCTGCTCTTGCGGAAGGCGAGCCCGCCGACGACGAGTGCCAGGGCCGCGATGCCGGCGGAGACGGCGAGGTGGGCGAGCGGCGGCACCTTGCCCTGCTGGATGGGATCGCGAAAGACCTCGAGGATCGAGCGCACGGGATTGAAGCGGACCACCCAGCGCATCTTCGCGGGGAGGATCTCCATGGGGTAGAAGATGGGCGTCAGGTACATGAGCACGGTCAGCAGGACTCCGACCAGCTCGACGACGTCGCTGAAGAAGACCGCCAGCGGCGAGAGCAGCAGGCCGGCGCCCAGCGTGAACAGGGCGGCGAGCAGGATCGACACCGGCAGGAACAGCAGTGCCGGCGACAGGCCGTGCTCGAAAATGACGACGATGAGCAGCGTCGGCACCAGCGCGAAGAGCAGGTTGACGACGCCGGAGATCACCGTGGCGAGCGGGAAGACCGCCTTCGGCACCGGCAGCTTCTGTAGCAGAGTGGCGTTGCCGCGCAGGCTGTTCATCGAGGAGACGATGCTCTGCGAGAAGAAGTTCCAGAACAGGATGCCGGCGAGGGCGTAGACCGGGTAGTGCGGCATCTGGAAGCGGAAGAGCTCGCTGAACACGATGTAGAAAACCAGCATCATCAGCAGCGGCTGCAGCATGGTCCACAAGAAGCCGAGGACCGAGCGCCGGTAGCGGACCTTGAGCTCGCGCGCCACCAGCGTGAGCACGAGGTCGCGGTAACGGTAGATGTCGCGCATGATGGGGAAAACGGTCGCGCCGGTCGGCCGCCGCCGCCTCGCGCCCCAGCGAGCCGAGGCGGACTGCCGGAGAGCGGGGAAGCTTAGCAGGTTTGCCCCGGATCTCTCTCCGGGTCAGCGCGTCGCCGATGCCCGGCGCGCCGCCCTCATCGCCGCCACCGCTGCCACGGCGCGGCCGAAGGCGGCGCTGTCGGCGTGGTAGCTGTCGCGCGCGGCGGCCGGCACCAGCGGCGCGGCCAGGCGGCGGCCGAGCAGGCGAACCCGGCCGCCCGCCAGCAGCGCTCGCGCCGCCCGCCGCGCCGCCGCCGCGCCGCCCCGCTTCTCCGCCCACCGCAGCAGGTCGGTCCAGAGGAGCTCCGGGTGCACGGCGCCCCGACCGCGCCGATCTCCGCCCGGTCCGCCGCCTGGTCCGCCGCCCCCGCCAGCTCCGCCGCGGCGGCCGCCTTCCTCCGCGATGGTGGCGCCGTGGTGGTGGATCACCTCGAACTCCGGCACCACCGCCACCGTCCAGCCCGCCTGGCGGGCGCGCAGGCAGAGGTCGAGGTCCTGGGCGTAGAAGCGGAAGCCTTCGTCGAGCGGCCCGGCCGCCTCCCAGGCGGCGCGGCGGATGGCCATCGCGGCGCCGGTCACCCAGGCGACGCCGGCGGCGGTGGCCGCGCGGGTGCCGCTGGGCGGCCGCAGGCGCCGGTAGAAGGGCATGCGCGCCAGCAGCCCGGGCAGCCCGCTCGCCAGCGCGAACAGCCACGCCGCCGTCGGTTCGGCACCGCCGCTCCACTGCGGCGTGCCGTCAGGGTAGCGCAGCGCCGCGCCGGCGATGCCCAGCCGCGGTTCGGCGGCGAAGCGTGCGAGCAGCGCGGCCAGCCCGCGGCCGTCGGCGCCGACCTCGGCGTCGCTGTTGAGCAGGAGGAGAACGCCGCCCGCCGCCGCCGCCAGCCCGCGGTTGGCGGCGCGCGTGAAGCCGGCCTGGCGCTCGAGGCGGACCAGCCGCACGTCCGGGTAGTGCGCCGCGACCGCCTCGGCGGTGCCATCGTCACCCGCGTCGTCGACCAGCACCACCTCGACCGCCGCCAGCTCGGGCCGCGCCGCGGCCGCCGCGGCGAGCGCGGCGAGGCAGGCAAGGGTCAGCTGCCGTGTGTTGCGGGAGGGAACGACGACCGAGAGCGGTCGGGGGGCATGGGGGGCCTGGGTCACGCCACGGGCAGGGCGGCGATCGCCAAGGCGATGGACGCCAGCGCGCACATGGCGGCCTTCGCGCTGCGGATGCCGGTCGCCATCTCCTTGATCGCGTCGAGGCGGGCGATGATCCTCTGCGCCGCGGCGTCCCAGGTCCAGCGCGCCGCCATCTCGCGGGCCGCCGCCTGGCCGCGCGCCCGCGCCTCGTCGCGGTGCTCGTAGACATGACGCAGCAGGTGGCGCAGGTGCTCGGGGTCCGGGTCCGCCCAGCGAAAGCCATCGTAGTAGGGGCACTTGGCCCGTGCCGGCACCAGCTTGCGGACGCGCAGCGGGTAGGCGTTGCCGGCGTGCACGAACTCCTGGTGGGCGCCCCAATCGGTGGCGATGGCGGGCAGGCCGCAGGCCATCGCCTCCATCAGCGGCATGTTCCAACCCTCGCCGCGGCTCACCGACACGAAGGCGTCGGCCGAGCGGTAGAGCGCGCCCAGCTGGTAATGCGGGAACTCGAGGTTGAAGAGGTAGGAGATCTTGCCGCCGGCGGCCCGCAGGCGCAGGCGCCGGATCTCCTCTTTCAGGCGGACGCCGGGGTCGCGGTTGATGACCTTGCACAGCAGGCGCACCGGCTCGCGCGCCAGGAACTCGTCGTTGAAGGCCTGGAGCAGCAGGCTGGGGTCCTTGCGCTCGCCCCACTCGAAGAGCGCCAGGAAGACGAACTCGCCGCCGGGGCTCGGAAAGGCCGTGATGCCGGGATTGAAGTAGTGGACGTCGACCCCTAGCGGCATCAGGTGGATCGGCCGCCGCAGGCCGGACTCCAGGAAGCCGCGCCGGTTGAACTCGCTCGGCACCCAGACCTCGTCCATGCGGTTCGCCTGCGCCACCCATTCGCGCGGGAAGCCGTCCACCTCGAGCATGGTGAAGCCGACCTTGGTGCGTCCGCGGTTGCGCGCGAAGATGTCGCCCTGGCCGTAGACCACCGAGATCTCGGGACTGCGGGGCGCGCGGCGGGCGCGGATGACGTTCAGGCGGTAGTCGCCGCTCGATTCGGGCTCGACCGGCGGGAACACGGTCTTGGGACCGTACACGTAGCGGTAGACCGTCCGCACTCCCTGCTCGTCGAGAGCGCGCAGCAGCTCCCGGCTGCTCATGGCATAGCCGGTGGGGAAGTTCAGGATCGATTGCCAGAGCAGGTCATGACGGTAGCGTGCCGCGAGCTCGCGCCGCCACTTGCGGCGGAAGATGTCGCGGCTGCCCTGGAACAGCCGCATCAGCGCGCCGTCGTCGCCCCGCGTCGAGCCGTGCTCGTCGTGGATCAGCGTCACGTCGCCGCAGAGGAGGGTCTTCCAACCCGCCTGCCTGGCGCGCAGGCAGAAGTCGGTGTCCTCGAAGTAGCTGGCGAATTCGAGCGCCAGCCCGCCGATGGCGTCGAGCACCTCGCGCCGGATGTAGGCGCAGGCGAAGACGATGCCCGAGACCTCCTCGGTCTCGCGGTGCTGGCCGATGTCGCGCTCGAGCGATCCGACCTGCTGCCCCCAGATGGTGTCCGGCATGATGTAGGTGCCGGCGTGGAGCAGGCGGCCGTCGGGCAGCACCAGCCGGCAGCCGACCACCCCGACGTCGGGCGCCGAGTGGGCGCACGCGGCAAGGCGGCGCAGCCAGTCGCGCTGGGTGAGCTCGAGGTCGTTGTTGAGCAGCACGACGTCCGAGCCGGGGGCCGCCGCGGCGATCCCGGCGTTGTTGCCGCGCACGAAGCCGAGGTTCTGGGGCAGCCGCACGACCCGGACCCAGGAGAGCCGCGCCAGGCATTCGGGCGTCTCGTCGGTCGAGCCGTTGTCGACCACCACCACCTCGGCGCCGTCGAGATCCGTGGCGGCCAGCGTCTCGAGGCAGCGCTCGGTGAGCCGCCAGTGGTTCCACGCCAGGATGACGAGGGTGATCCGCGGCCCACTCATGGCGCCGCGGTCCTAGAGGGCGGCCTCGTTCCCGGCGGATCGTCGGGCACGGGGGGCACGGGCGTCCCGACCGGCGACGGGGGCACGGGCGCACCGGACGGCGCCGGGGGGCCGGCAGGCCCGGCAGGCCCCGGGGGATGGAGCGACGACCAGAGGGCTTCCATGGTCTCCGGCACGTCGGCTTCCGTCAGCTCGCGGGTCTCCCGCCAGAAGCCCGGCTCGCAGGCGATCCGCGGCAGCGGCGGCAGGCCGGCCGTCAGCCTCGCCAGCTGCGCGAGATCGATCGGGCAGAGATGCCGCTGCAGCAGCCGCAGCTCCTGGGAACGACGCTCGAGCGCGGCCTCGAGGGCCGCCACCCGCCCTTCGAGCCTGGCGATCCGCAGCTCCCTCTGTCTACCCGCGTCGGCTGCGTCCACTCCGGCGGCTGCGCCAGCGGTCGACGGCGTGGCGAGGGCCGGCGCGGCCGGCGGCTCCGGGAACGCCGATGACTCCGCCGGGGCCTGCAGGTCCGGCCGGCTCACCAGGCGCGCCCCACCACCCCCCTCAGGCGCTGTGTCAGGCGCCAGGCGCGGGAATTCTGCACGGCATGATAGAAAGCCAGCAGGCGCTCGACCTCCCCCTCGAGGTCGTGGACACCCAGCGCCGGGCGGCGGAGATATCCGCCGGTGCCGCCGGGTCCATCGCCGATGTCGAGGCCCGGCTCGTCCGCGCCGGACACGAAGCGGCTCAGGCGCTCGGCGCGGTCGGCCACCTCGCGCTCGCGCAGCCGGCGATCGAAGGCCTCGCCCTGCTCGTAGCCCAGGTGCCGCTCGCTGGCCAATCGGTTCCGGTCGGTCATGGAAGCCATGGACGCAAATCGAGACAATTCGCCAGCGGGCGCTGACGTGAGGCGACTCGTTCGCTTACTATACTGACGCCTCGAGCAGCATGCAACCGGCCCGCAACCTTACCGAGGATTCCTTTGACCGCTGAGCCACGTCTCGATCCCACGCCGGTCCGGTCGCAGAAGATCTGCGTGGTGATGCCGGCCTACAACGCCGAGAAGACGCTCGAGCGGACCTACCGCGATCTGCCCCTCGACTGGGTGGACGACGTGGTGCTGGTGGACGATGCCAGCCACGACCGCACCCTCGAGCTGGCGCGCGAGCTGGGCCTGCATGCCCTCGGCCACCCGCGCAACCGCGGCTACGGCGGCAATCAGAAGACCTGCTATCGCGAGGCGCTCGCGCGGGGCGCCGAGATCGTGGTGATGGTGCACCCGGACCACCAGTACGATCCCGGCTACATCCCCGAGCTGGTGCGGCCGCTGCTTGCCGGCGAGTGCGAGGCGGTGTTCGGCAGCCGCATGCTGGGCGGCCGTCCGATCGAGGGCGGGATGCCGAAGTGGAAGTACTTCGCCAACCTGTTCCTGACCGCGGCCGCCAATGCCACCTTCTACGTGTTCCTCTCCGAGTACCACTCGGGGCTGCGCGCCTACAGCCGGCGCTATCTCGAGGCGGTCGACCTCGAGGCCAACTCGGACGACTTCGTGTTCGACACCGAGATCATCGCCCAGGGGGTCTACAAGGGGATGCGCATCCGCGAGATCCCGATCGCCACGCGTTACTTCGACGAGGCGTCGCAGATCGGCTTCTGGCGCAGCGTGAGGTACGGCTTCGCCGTGCTTGGCGTCCTGGTCGCCTACAAGCTGCACGTCAAGGGGCTCCGCCGTTCCCCCCTCTTCCGCTAGTGGGACACCAGCGCCGTGAGACGATCCCCATCGTGAGCCCGGACATCGCAGTGGCGGCGCGGCCGGAGACGGCTGCCGGCGGACCGGCCGCAGGGGGCGCAGGGGCACCGGCGGTCGCGCTCAAGCTGTCGGCCATCGTCCCGGTCTACAACGAGCGCTACCTGGTGCGCGAGCTGGTGCACCGGGTGCTGGCGGTGTCGGCGCCCGAGATCCGCGAGCTCGAGCTGATCCTCGTCGACGACGGCTCGCGCGACGGCAGCCTCGAGATCCTGCGCGAGCTGGCGCGCGAGCATCCCGACCGCATCCGCCTGTTCGAGCAGGGCAAGAACCAGGGCAAGGGCGCCGCCATCCGCCGCGGCATCGCCGCGGCGACCGGCGACCTGGTGATCTTCCAGGACGCCGACCTCGAGTACGACCCGCGCGACTACGGCCGCCTGGTGCGGCCCTTCCTCGAGGACGGCGCCGACGTCGTCTACGGCTCCCGCTTCCTGCCCAGCGACCGCCGGCGGGTGCTCTACTTCCGCCACACGCTGGGCAACCGCTTCCTGACCCTGCTCAGCAACTGCTTCACCGATCTCAACCTGACCGACATGGAGACCTGCTACAAGGTCTTCCGCGCGCCGTTGATCAAGTCGCTGCCGATCCGCTCGAACGACTTCGCCATGGAGCCGGAGATCACCGCCAAGGTGGCCAAGCGCGAGTGCCGGCTGTTCGAGGTGCCGATCAGCTATCTCGGCCGCACCTATCGCGAAGGCAAGAAGATCGGCATGAGGGACGCCTGGAAGGCGCTGCGCGCCATCCTCCGCTTCTGGCTGATCGACGACCTCTATGCCGAGGACGAGTACGGTTCGCACATCCTCCACAGCCTGGAGCGCGCGCAGCGCTTCAACCGCTGGATGGCGGACGCCGTCGCGCCGCACGTCGGCGCGCGGGTGCTCGAGATCGGCGCCGGCATCGGCAACATCACCACCGAGCTGCTGCCGCGGGACCTCTACGTGGCGAGCGACATCAATCCGCAGTACCTGTCCTACTTGCGGAACCTGGCGCTGGGCAAGCCCTACCTCGAGATCGACCGCATCGACCTCGAGGACGGCGCCGCGTTCGCACGCTGGAGCGGCTGCTTCGACACCGTGGTCTGCTTGAACGTGCTGGAGCACGTGAGCGACCCGCTGCCGGCGCTGCACCACATGCGCTCGGCGCTGCGGCCGGGAGGGCGGCTGGTGCTCTACGTCCCGCAAGGCCCCTGGCTGTACTCGAGCCTCGACGAGGTGCTCGGGCACCGCTGCCGCTACCGCAAGGCCGGGCTGGCCGAGGAGCTGCGCCAGGCCGGCTTCAAGCTCGAGAGCATGCGCGACTTCAACCGTGTCGGGGTGCCGGGCTGGTGGCTGAACGGCAAGCTCCTGCGCAAGCGCCGGTTCGGCCGCCTGCAGCTGAAGCTGTTCAACATGCTGGTGCCGCTCCTGCGCGACCTCGATCCGCTGATCCCCGCCCCGGGCCTGGGCATCCTGGCCGTGGCGACTCGGGAGGACTGAACTTGCTAAGAAGAGGACCCACCTGCCCGGTGTCTAGCGTCAGCGGAAGAACGTCACCGCGAACAGCGCGATGCCGGCCGCCCCTGTCGCCATCGAGCCGTACCACACCCAGCGGTTGCGGCTGAGGGCGGCGACCGCGCCCAGGGCGATCGAGACCTGGAAGAGCGCCACGGCATTGGCGTAGCCGTGGTGGGCATGGAGGAGGTGGTCGGCCTCGTGCGAGCGCTCGTCGCGGCGGTGCTCGAGCTCGCGGGCCTTCTGGTCGATCTCCTTCTGCTCCTTGCGATAACGGCTGGCTTCCTGGGCGTACTGCGGCGGCGGGACCTTGCCGAGGGCGAGCCAGGCGTTGGCGGCCGTCTCCTGGACCTCGCGCTTGATGCCCTTGGCCTGGTAATAGGCCCACTGGTCCGACGCCAGGGCCTGCTGGGTGGTGGCCTCGGTCTTCGCCACCAACGCCTCGTTGACGGTGCTGCCGGCCAGCAGCGCGGCGACGGCCGCGAAGGCCGCGAGGATGGCGGTGGTGAGGGCGATCTGCTTGAGGAAGCCGCCGCCCTCCCGCTCCAGCTCCTCGATGACCTTCTCGCGCAGGTTGTCGGTTTCGATCTCGGGACCTTCGGGCATGGAATCGGGCTCCTTGTCTGACGCGCCATTCTAGCCCCATCTGCTGCAGCGGTCCGAGACTTGAACACCGGTGCTGCGATGTGGCTCTGGAGGCCGTTTCTTTCTAACCGAGCGCCGCGCGGCCTCTCACCCCTGGAGGCAGCAGCGACTCGCGGCGCTCGAGGACGAGGCGCCCGCAGCTCTCGGGGGGCAGCGGCAAGCTGAAGAAGAATCCCTGGACCTCGTCGCAGCCCTGGTCGCGCAGCAGGCGCCACTGCGCCTCCGTCTCGACGCCCTCCGCCACCACCCGGATGTCGAGGCTGTGCGCCAGGGCGATCACCGCCGACGCGATCTCGAGGCTGCCGCTGTCGTCGGTCAGCGAACGAATGAACGAGGCGTCGATCTTCAAGGTGTCGATGGGGAAGTTGCGCAGGTAGGAGAGCGACGAGTAACCGGTGCCGAAGTCGTCGATGGCGATGCGCACCCCGAGCTCCTTCAAGCCGTTCAGCACCCCCAGGCTCTCCTCGGCATTCTGCATGGCCAGCGTCTCGGTGATCTCGAGCTCGAGGCAGGAGGACGAGAGGCCGGTCTCCCACAGCACGTCCTTGACGCGCTCGATGAGATCGGGGCGCTGGAAGGGGCGCGCCGAGAGGTTCACCGCCAGCCGCAGGTGCGGCAACCCCGCCTGGTGCCAGCCCTGCACCTGGCGGCAGGCAGTGCTCAGCACCCAGAGATCGAGCGGGTTCGACAGGCCGCTCATCTCGGCGATCCACAGGAAATCGGCCGGCACCAGCAGCCCGTGCACGGGGTGCTGCCAGCGCAGCAGCGCCTCGACGCCCTCGATGCGGCCGGTCTCCGCGTCGAGCACCGGCTGGTAGAACAGCAGCAGCTCGTCGCCGGCCAGCGCCCGGCGCAGGTCGTTCTCGAGCGACAGCCGCTCCAGGGCATGGGCGTCCATGGCGGCGGCATAGAGCTGCAGGCCGTCGCGGCCGAGCGATTTCGCCTGGTACATGGCGACGTCGGCCTTCTTCAGCAGCTCCTCGGGGTCGGCGCCGTCTTCGGGGTAGCGGCTGACGCCGAGGCTCGCGGTGGAAACGATTTCATGACCGTCAAGATTGAACGGCCGGCGCAGCGAATCGAGCACTTTCTCGCCCAGCCGCACCATGTCGCGCTCGCCGGCCACGGCGGGCAGCAACACCGCGAACTCGTCGCCGCCGAGGCGCGCGATCGTGTCGCCCGGGCGGAGGCTGCCGCGCAGGCGGTCGCCGACGAGGCGCAGCATCTCGTCGCCGCGGCGATGACCGAGCGAGTCGTTGATGCCCTTGAAGCGGTCCAGGTCGAGCACGAACACCGCCACGCCGAGGCCGGTGCCGCCGGTGCGCGCCATCGCCAGCCGCAGGTGCTCGTGGAAGAGGTTGCGGTTGGCCAGCTCGGTCAAGGTGTCGTAATAGGCGAGGTGGGCGATCTGCTCGGAAGCCTGGAAGGCGTGCGAGCGCTCCTCCTCGAGCAGCCAGATCACCATGCCGATCCCCATCATCGCCTGCACCAGGAACTCGAGGGGGGTCAGGAGGTTGAACGCCGGCGCGAGGCGCTGCACGGCGGCGGGCCAGCCGGGAGGGAGCAGCGGCCGCAGCACGAAGACCGAGAACCGCGCGGCATATTGCAGCTGCCAGAGCCCGTAGAGCACGAAGGCGCCGCCCACCAGCCGCCTGCCCAGGCCCTGGGGATGCAGGGCGGTGCGCAGCACGGCGACGCCGGCGACGGCGAAGGCGGCTCCGGCGATCAGCATCCGGATGCCGACGCGAATCGGCAACCGGTTCTCCTCCGTGGCGAGGACCGTGCCGATCACGGTGAGGGCGGCGGCGAGGGCGAGCCCGGCGAACAGGAGGCGGCCCTGCCTGCGGGGCACCGGCCGCCCGGTCGCCACCTCGTAGGTGCCGAGCAGCAGCCAGCCGACCTGGCAGTAGCCGGCAGCCAGGGTGCTCAGGGAGACGGCGACCGGCAGCCACGAGGCGACCGGGCGGCTGCCCACGAAGGACAGGTGGGCGGCGGCGGCCCCCACGAGGAAGCAGGCGAAGGCCCACCAGCTCCAGGACCAGTAGCGGAGGTATTCGCGATGGTAGTGACGGTGAAAGCTGACCAGGACGATGGCGACGACGATCGCGCACGCGGCCTGGGCCAGGTACCCCGTGACTGCCACGAGAGGTAGGTTCGAGGTCATGGTCGATTTTGGCGGTCAGTGTACCAGCTTCCGGCCCTCGCGGAACGGAGGCTGAACGGCGGTCGTTGGCGTGGAGGCAGGACCCGAGCGGGCGCTGCCGGAGTCGACGAAGGCGGCCCGGCCAGACGACCGAGCCGGGTGCAATACGGGATGCCGCCGCAGAAGTTTCATATCTGCTTCGCATCCCTTCCGGGAGGCTGGGGCTCGGCGGTGGCGGGGCACCCCGGCCGGCGCTCGAGGCGCTGATAGACTCGCCGCGCCGCCGCGGGAGATGAGCTCCCACCGCCTGGCTCGGGGTCTCCGGTACGTGGTGAGGACTAGCATGCAACGCGAGATGCTGAGACCGCCCTTGCGCCGCCGGCCATGGCGGGTCGCCCGCTTCTCCCGGCTCGTCGCCGTGGCCACCGCCGGTCTCTGGCTGGTGGCGGCTTCCGGCTCCGAGCCCGCGGGCGAGGACGGCGCCGGCGGCCGCGGTGCGCTGCCGGCGATCGGCGCCAAGGTTGCCGGCATGGAGAAGCGGGCCGGGCTGCTCGATCTCTACCTCGACCGTCAGCACGGCAAGATCTGGCTGCGGGTGCCGCCACCGAGCGGGCCGGGCGGCGAGGTGGCGAGCTACCTCTACGTCGAAGGCCTGGTCAGCGGCCTGGGATCGAACCCGGTGGGGCTCGACCGCGGGCAACAGGGGGACGCGCGGGTGGTGACGCTGCGCCGGCTGGGCGCCAAGGTGCTGGTCGAGGCGCAGAACCTGCGCTTTCGGGCGCTCGGCGGGGGCGCCGCCGAGCGGCGGGCGGTGCGCGAATCCTTTGCGCCCTCGGTGCTGTGGGGCGGCGAGGTGGCGGCGGAGGACCGCGACGGGCAGGCGCTCGTCGACTTCACGAGCTTCGTCGTGCGCGACGCCCACGGCATCGTGGCGCACATGAAGGCGGCCGGCGAGGGGGCCTTCGCTCTCGACGGCCAGCGTAGCGCCGTCGATCTCGAGTCCTGCCTGGCCTTCCCCGAGAACCTCGAGCTCGAGTCGGTGCTGACCTACGTCTCGGCCGAGCCCGGCGCCCAGGTCCGCGCCACCGTGCCGGCCGCCGGCGCCGTGACCCTGATCGAGCACCAGTCCCTCCTGCGGCTTCCCGACGGCGGCTACCGCCCGCGGCGCTTCGATCCGCGATCGGGTTCCTTCGGCATCGACTTCCTCGACTACGCGGCGCCCCTGACCGAGCCGGTCGACACGCACTGGCTGGTGCGCCATCGCCTCGAGAAGGTCGATCCGGCGGCGCCGCGCTCGCGGGTCAAGAAGCCGCTGGTCTACTACGTCGACGCCGCGGCGCCGGAGCCGGTCCGCAGCGCCCTGATCGAAGGGGCGAGCTGGTGGAAGGAAGCCTTCGAGAAGGCCGGCCTCATCGATGCGTTCCGCGTCGAGGTGCTGCCGGAGGGTGTGCATCCACTGGACGTGCGCTACAACGTCATCGAGTGGGTGCACCGCTCGACGCGTGGCTGGTCGTACGGCGGCGGCATCGTCGACCCGCGCACCGGCGAGATGATCCGCGGCCACGTCACCCTGGGGTCGCTGCGGGTCCGCCAGGACCTGCTGCTGTTCGAAGGGCTGCTGGGCGCCGGCCACACCGGCACCGGCGCGCCCGACGACCCGGAGCAGCTCGCGCTGGCGCGAATCCGCCAGCTGGCTGCCCACGAGGTGGGGCACAGCCTCGGGCTCGCCCACAACTTCGCGGCCTCGACCTACGGACGCGCCTCGGTGATGGACTACCCGGCGCCGCTCGTGAGCGCCACCTCCGCCGGGGGGCTCGACGTCTCGCGGGCCTATGCCACCGGGATCGGCGAGTGGGACGTGCAGGCGATCCGCTACGCCTACACGCAGTTCGCGCCCGGACCCGACCTCGACGCCCGGGAGAGCGCCGGTCTCGACGAGATCCTGCGCGAGAACCTCCGGCGCGGGATGATCTACCTGACCGACGAGGACGCGCGGCCACCGGGCGCCGCGCAGCCGCTCGCCAATCTCTGGGACAACGGCGCGGACCCGGTGGCCGGGCTCGAGCAGGCCCTGGCGGTGCGGCGCATCGCCCTGGCGCACTTCGGCGCCGGCAACGTCGCCCCGGGGCGGGCGCTCGCGACCCTGCAAGAGGTGCTCGCGCCGGTCTACTTCCATCACCGCTACCAGCTCGAGGCGGCGATCAAGGTGGTCGGCGGGCTCGACTACCAGTACTCGGTGCGCGGCGAAGGCCCGCAGGAGGCGCGGCCGGTCGCCGCCGCCTGGCAGCGGCGGGCGCTCGGCGCGGCGCTGTCGACGCTCTCGCCGGAGACGCTGGACATCCCGGAAGGGGTGGTGCGCCTCATCCTGCCGCGGCCGCCGGGTCACCCGCCGAACGTCGAGCTGTTCGTGGGCGGCGCGGCGCCGGCCTTCGATCCGCTGGCGGCGGCGGCCGCGGCCGCCGACATGGTGGCGGCCGGCCTGCTGCAGCGCGAGCGCGCGGCGCGGGTGGTCGACTTCCACCGCCGCGACCCGTCGCTGCCGCCTTTCGAGGAGGTGCTCGGCGCCCTGGTCGGCGCCGGCTTCGGCGGCGGCGCGCCCGCCGGCGATGCCGGTGATCGCCGCGCTCGCCGCGATGGCGGCGCAGCGTTGGCCGAGCGCCGTGCCGAGCTGCGGCGGGTGGTGCAATGGGTGGTGGTGCGGCGGCTGCTCGACCTCGCCGGCGACCCCGCCGCGTCGCCGGGAGTGCGCGGTAGGGTCGAGGCGCGTCTCGTGGAGCTGCGGCGCGCCCTGGAACGGTCCGAGCGACGGCCGGCCGGCCGTGCCGGCGCGTCTCGCGGCGAGGCTCCCGCGGCCGATCGCGCTCAGCGCGAGATGCTGTCCCGCGAGATCGCGCGTTTCCTCGACCGGCGCGCCACCGACACCGGGCGTCACGGCGAGCCGCCGCCGCCGCCGCCCGGCCAACCCATCGGCGGCGCCGCGGGGCGCTTCCTCGACGGCCCCGGCGGCGGGGCGTGGGCCGGCTACGGGAGAGGAGTGCCGCCGACCCTGGCCGGTTGCTCCTGGGACGAGTGAGCCGCGGCCAGCGGAAAGTGCCGCGACCGGCGACAGGCGGAGCCGCGGCCGGCCGGCGCGCCGCCGCCAGGTCCCGCCACCGCCCGGGCAACGCGCGACGCGGAACGCAGGTCGCGCTGCTGGCGGCTGCCGTAGGCGGTTTGTTGCTGGCAGCGATGCTCGCCCGATCCCGAGGCGAGCCTCCCGCGGCGGCAGCTCCAGGGCCGCCGGCAGGTCCGCGGGCGGAGAGGACGGCCGAGCGCCTCCGGGTCAAGGTGCTGTCGGTGCGGCCGCATGATCCCACCGCCTACACGCAAGGGCTGGTGTGGGACCACGGGACGCTCTACGAGAGCGCCGGGCTCTATGGCCGCTCGAGCCTGCGCCAGGTCGACCCGCGGACCGGCGCGGTGCTGCGCCGCTTCGACGTCGCTCCCGGCTTCTTTGCCGAGGGGCTGGCGCTGGTCGGCAATCGGCTGCTGCAGCTCACCTGGAAGGAAGGGGTGGCATTCCAGTACGACGCGCGGACGTTCGAGCGCACCGGCGAGTTCCACTACGAGGGCGAAGGCTGGGGCCTCTGCGACGACGGCCGCCGCCTGGTGATGAGCGACGGCTCGGATCACCTCGGCTTCCGCGACCGCCGGACCTTCGCCCTGCTCGGCGGCGTGGACGTGCGCCTGGATGGCCGCCCGGCAACGCAGCTCAACGAGCTCGAATGCGTCGACGGCGCCATCTACGCCAACGTCTGGAGAACCGACGAGATCCTGCGCATCGATCCAGCCGCAGGCCGCGTCACCGCGGTGATCGACGCCGCCGGCCTCCTCGACCCCGCGGCACAGGAACAGGCCGACGTCCTCAACGGCATCGCTTACGATCCGGAGAAGAAGACGTTCTACATCACCGGGAAGCTGTGGCCGAAGATGTTCGAGGTGGTGTTCGTGGGTGGGTCGCCAAAGTAAGGTTTCGGGGTCTGCGGGGTGTCGAAGGGGGGGCCTCCTGGTAACCCTCCGGCCGGGGGCCTCCTGGGTAACCCTCCGGCCGGGCCTCGGGGGGCGGAGGCGGATCTCCTCACCGGACCTCGCTTTGGGCGAGGCGTCGAATTGGCGGCGGCGGGGGACTGCTGGGGCCTCGCCCAAAGCTCGGCCGGCGAGGAGATCCGCCTCCGCCCCCCGAGGCCCGGCCTCCTCCCTCTCGGCTGACGGGTCTCTCCGGCCACCAGATCTCTAAGACCGCCAGATTTCTACGACGACCTAGATCTGATCTGGTTCTCGAAGCGTTCGTGTTCGGAGGCAGGGCGACCAAAGGTGAGGAAGGCAGGTCCGCTGGGAGGCGGCTCTCCTCGCGCGGCCGAGCTTTGGGCGAGGCCCCAGCAGTCCTCCGCCGGCTCGCGTTGGACGCCTCGCCCAAAGCGAGGTCCGGCGAGGAGATCCGCCTCCGGCCAGCGGACCGGGTCGGAGAACTCCGGAGGACAAGGAAAGGGACGACGAAGAGAAGGACGACGACGAGAACCTTCAGGCCACCGGGGCTTCGATTTTCAGCATTCGTGCCCAGGCGAGGCGTAGGTTCTCGGGGAGGTCGATGGTGGGGAAGATCTCCTTGACCTCGTCGCGGCTGACGTAGGCCCAGATGTCGTCCCACTGGGCGTAGCGCAGCAGGTGGGAGATGACCCAGGCGCGCTGGTCGCTCGTTCCTTGGCGCAGCATCTGGCGGAGCTCTTCGGCTGTGACCTTCTGGTCGGGGAAGAAGTAGAGATACTCGGAGCGGTTCGTACCCTCGCGGTTCTTGCCCGACCCGTTCATGGGTTCAGTATAGCGGTCCGCGTCCGATTCGCAACAGAGATCCGCGGGCCTTGACCGCGCTGTCCCTCTCCGTTACATTGCGAGCGACTCGATGCCGCGTGCGGGCATAGCTCAGTGGTAGAGCGCAAGCTTCCCAAGCTTGATGTCGCGGGTTCAAGTCCCGTTGCCCGCTCCATTCACAGCTTCCCTCGGGCCTTCTTCGGTCAGCAGCGGGATCTGCGCCCTGGCGGCTTCGGGCCAACTCCGTACCACGACCCGGCTCGCGCCAGCCTTCAGCCAGGCGTCAGCCAGCCATAGGAGGATGCCTCAGGCCATGCCGATCTTCCGCCGCGCCCCCGCGACAGGGCACCCCACCTCCGCCGCGCCGGCCGCCGCCGGCGCTGCCGGCGATGCCGCGGCCGGGGAGCGGCGCGGCGCGGCGGTTACCTACATCGCTCCCGGCACCAGGATCACGGGCGAGCTGGGCGGCACGACCGACGTCCAGATCGAGGGCGAGATCGCCGGCAACGTCGACGTCGACGCGCTGGTGGTGGTGGGCGCGCGCGGCTCGGTGCTCGGTCCGCTCCATGGCAAGGCGGTGCGGGTGAGCGGCCAGGTGGCCGGCAACGTCACCGCCGCCGAGCGCGTCGAGGTGGGCGCCGCCGGCAGCGTCGAGGGAGATATCGCCGCGCCGCGGGTGGTGATCGCCGAGGGCGCCTTCTTCAAGGGTAAGATCGAGATGAAGAGCGACCAGAACCCGGAGCCGCGCCGCGCCGCCAGGGCGGGCGCCTCGGCTCCCGACACGGCGCCGGCCCAAGAGCCGCGGAACGCCGACGCCGCCGAGGCGGGGAGCGAATAGCGTGCGAATCGGGGTGCCGAAGGAAGTCAAAGACAACGAATACCGGGTGGGCATGATCCCCGCCGCCGTGCACGCCCTGTCGTCGGCGCGGCACGAGGTCCTGGTGCAGCAGGGGGCCGGCGTCGGCAGCGGCATCCCGGACCAGGCCTACGTCGATGCCGGCGCCAGGCTGGTGCCGGATGCCGACGCGGCCTACGACGCCGAGATGGTGGTCAAGGTCAAGGAGCCGGTCGCCAGCGAGTACGAGCGGCTGCGCGAAGGCCAGACCCTGTTCACCTACCTTCACCTCGCCCCGCTGCCCGAGCTGACCGACCAGCTGCTCGCCAAGCGCATCGCCGGCATCGCCTACGAGACGATCACCGACGACGAGGGCAAGCTGCCGCTGCTGACGCCGATGTCGGAGGTCGCCGGCCGCATGTCCGCCGTGGTCGGCGCCAGCTACCTGCAGAAGGGCCACGGCGGCCGCGGCACGCTGCTCGCCGGCGTGCCCGGCGTGCCGCCGGGCGACGTGGTGATCATCGGCGGCGGCATCGTCGGCCTCAACGCGGCGAAGATGGCCCTGGGGCTGGGGGGCCGGGTCACCATCCTCGAGACCAGCCTCGACCGCATGCGCTACCTCGACGACGTCTTCCACGGCACGCTCACGACCCTCGCCAGCAACCATCACAACATGATGGCGGCGCTGCGGCGGGCCGACCTGCTGATCGGCGCCGTCCTCATCCCGGGCCGCGCCGCGCCGAAGCTCGTGACGCGCGCCATGCTGCGCCAGATGAAGGAAGGAGCGGTGGTGGTGGACGTGGCCGTCGACCAGGGCGGCTGCTTCGAGACCACCCGGCCGACCACCCACTCGAACCCGGTCTACGTCGAGGAAGGGGTGGTGCACTACTGCGTCGCCAACATGCCCGGCGCGGTGCCGCGCACCTCGACTTTCGCGCTCGCCAACGCCACCACCCCGTACGCCCTGGCGCTCGCCAACAAGGGGGTCGTGCAGGCGGTGCTCGAGGACCCCGGGCTGCTGGCCGGAGTCAACACCTACGCCGGCCACATCACCTGCGAGCCGGTGGCCGAGTCGCTCGGCCGGCCGTACCGGCCGCTGCTCGAGCTGCTCTGAGGTCGGCGGCGCCTACCCGGTCCGCTGGCCGGAGGCGGATCTCCTCGCCGGACCTCGCTTCGGGCGAGGCGCTGAACGCGAGCCGGCGGAGGACTGCCGGGGCCTCGCCCAAAGCTCGGCCGCGCGAGGAGATCCGCCTCCTAGCGGACCTGCCCTCAGCGCCATGGCCAGGTTGTCTCTCCGAACGGCTGCTCTTCGAGAACCAGATCAGCTAACCCCCATCCACGGTCTTCCACCGGGGGAGAGCCGGGAACGCCTCCCCGGCGGCCTCCTGCCAGAGGCGGCGGAGATCCTCGGGAACCGGGGCCTCGAAGCGCTGCCAATCGCCGTCGTCTCCGCCGTCGCCATGGTCGCCGTGGTCTCCGGCGTCGCCGTGGCCCGCGAGGGCTCCCGGGAGCGCCAGGCGCCAGGCGTGGAGCGCCGGCCGCGGGAAGTCGCGCAGCGCCGCCTGCGCGGAGCGCGGCAGGCCGCGCCAGCGCGCTTCGCCGTAGACCGGGTCGCCGATCAGCGGGTGACCGATGCTCTTGAGATGGACGCGGATCTGGTGGGTGCGGCCGGTCGCCAGGTCGAGCTCGAGCAGGGCGATGCCGCACCTCGCCGACAGCAGGCGGTAGCCGGTGCGCGCCGGCCGGCCGTCCGGGCGCACGGTCATCTCCTTGCGCCGCTCGCGGTGGCGGCCGATCGGCGCGTCGACGACGCCGGCGTTGGCGTCGGGGCTGCCGTAGACGAGCGCGAGGTACCGCTTGATCACGGCGCGGCCGGCGAAGGCGCGGCTCAGGCGCTGGTAGGAGGCGGCGGTGCGCGCCACGACCATGACGCCGGTGGTGCCCTTGTCGAGCCGGTGCACGATGCCCGGCCGGCCTGGGCCGCCGACTCCGGCCATCTCCGGGTAGCGCGCCAGCAGCAGATGGGCCAGCGTGCCGGTGGCGCGTCCCGCCCCCGGGTGAACGGTCAGGCCGGCCGGCTTGTCGAGGACCACCATGCCGGCGTCCTCGTGCAGCACGGCCAGGTCGCCCGGCTCCGGCACCATGGCCTCGCGGGTGGGCGGCGGCGGCTCGCACTCGACCAGGTCGCCGGCGCCGACCACCTCCGCCGCCTTCGCCGGCCTGCCATTGAGCCGTACGCGGCCGGCGCGGATCCACTGCTGTACCTGGTTGCGGGGGAGCTGGTAGGCGGCGGCGACGTGACGGTCGAGGCGCTCGCCGGCACTACCGGCACCGGTGGCACCGCCGCCGGCCGACGGACCGGGTGCCCCGACCGTCCAAGAGCGGGCGGCGCTCAAGCGCCAGGCAACTCGGGGGCGTGCGCCGCGCGCCGGGACCAGAGGCTGTCGATCGCCATCAGCGCGATGCCGATCGAGATCGCGGCGTCCGCGACGTTGAAGGACGGCCAGTGATGGGTGCCGACGTAGAGATCGATGAAATCGGTCACCGCGCCGCTGGCGATGCGATCGATGAGATTGCCCACCGCGCCGCCGACCACCAGCGCCAGCGCCACCAGCAGGCTGCGGTCCCGCGGCGAGGCGTAGCCGAAGTACAGCGACACGGCGCTCAACGCCACCAGGCCCAGGCCGGTCAGCACCCAGCTGGCGCTCAGGCCGTGCGAGGCGAACAGGCCGAAGGCGACGCCGGTGTTGCGGACGTGGGTGAGGTTGAGGAGGTTCGGCACGATGGGCTGGGCCACGTGATGGGCGAGATGCAGCTCGACCAGCCACTTGGTCCATTGGTCGAGGACCACGACCGCGAACGACACCAGGAGGTAACGCAGCTTTCCGGGATCGGCGGCGGCGGCGCCGGCCGGCTGCGGCTCCGGCGGCCGCCAATCGCGGACCTCGGTGCCGGAGACCGTGGGTTCGAAGTGCTGGATGTCTTCGGTCAAGGACTCTCCACTCAGGTGCCCACTCTGGTGCCAACGCGGCCGCTCCGCGCGGAATTTCGGCTAGGAGAAGCAGGCGCGGGAGGCGGCGACGATGCGCTCCAGCGGGAGGCCCTGGAACAGCCGGATCCCGGCGACGCCTGCCGCCCCAGCCGAGGCAACCTCGGCAAACCGTTCTAGTGTAACGCCACCCAGGGCATAAACGGGAATGCCGACGGCGGCGGCGCGCGCCAGGGCCCGCGTGCCGGCCGGCGCCCCGTAGCCGGCCTTCAGGGGCGTCGGATAGACCGGCCCGAACACCACGTAGTCGGCGCCGTCGCGGCGAGCCCGCTCGACCTCTTCGAGACGATGGGTCGAGACGCCGATCAGCAGGCCGCTGCCGAAGCGGGCGCGCATGGCACCGGCCGGGACGCCGTCGGCGGGGAGGTGGACGCCATCCGCGCCCGCGGCCACGGCGACGTCGGCGCGGCCGTTGACGAGCAGGACGGCCGGCGGCGGGAATGCGGCGCGGGCGCTCCGCGCCAGCTGGCACTGGCCCAGGTCGTCGAGGTGCTTCTCGCGCAGCTGCAAGGCGTCGACGCCGCCCGCGGCGAGGGCCGCGAACCATCCGAGCGCCGCTTCGCCGCGCTCGCCGGCGCCGGGCAGGGTGGCGAGCTGGCTGATCGCCAACAGCCGGAAGGGACGGCTGGCAGGGCGCGAGGCGGCTGGCCGGGACACTACGCGTTGCCGCCGACCCGCAGGCGGCGGACGAGGGAGTCGGTCAGGTCGTGCATGCTCCAGACGAGGTGCACCAGGCCGAAGCCGCTCACCGCCCCGCGGAAGATCGGATGCAGCATGAGATGCCGCAGCGGCGCCGACGGGAGCAGCAGCACGGTGCGGTCCCAACCCGGGCTCCAAGGCCCGAACAGCAGGAAGAAGCCCGCCTCGATACAGTAGATGATGAAGAAGGCGCGAAGCAGGACGTGGATGCGCATGAGGGAAGGGATTGTAGCGCCCGACCGGCGATCCGGTGGGGACAGGGAGAGATGGAACGGGCCGGAGGTGGAGGCAGCCGAAGCCTCCAGGTGTCCTCCGGCCCGGGATCGAATCCGAATCAGCCGCCGTGCCGGTTGCGGCTGCTGCTGCCGCCGCTGTTCCCGCGGCCACCGCCACCGCCGCCGCTGGGGCGAGAGGGGGCCGAGCGTGGCGCCGAGTTGTGTGGTGCCGAGTAGTGCGGCGCCGACGAGCGCGGCGGCGACGAGTAGTGCGGCGCCGACTGATACCTGGGAGCAGACTGGTACCGCGGCGGCGACTGGTAGCGAGGAGTCGACTGGTATCTAGGAGGCTGCTGGTATCGCTGCGGCGACTGGTACTGCGGCGCCGAGTGGTACTGCGGTGTCGATTGGTAGCGAGGCGCCGATTGGTAAGACCGCGGCGCCTGGTACCCCTGGTTGCCGGGGCTTCCTTGGTACCTCGGCGGCGCATTCTGATACCTGGGCGATTGAGGTGCCGAGTTGTAACGCGGCGTCTGCGCCTGGTTGTGCGGCGTTACCTGATATCTCTGCGCGGGGGAGGAAGGCGATGACCAGCCGTTCGATCCGCCGCCCTGGGAACGCTGGGCCCAGCCTTGCGGCCGCGCCGGAGCGGGGTGAGAAGGATAGACCTGGGTCGTTCCGCCCTGGTAGGAGCGGCCCGAGCCGAAGGTGCCCATGTGCTGCTGGACCGACGGCGCCGAGCCGCGCCCGGACGTGGCGGGCTGACGAGTCCGCTGGCCTGACGAAGCGCCCGGGGCGAGCCCGTTCTGGCTGCCGCGGCCGTTGCCCTGGGCCAGACCGTTGCTGCCGGCGCGGCCCGGAGGCATCGCGGGCGCCGGGCCGTTGCGGGAACCGCGTGCGCCGCCATTGAAGGCGCCCTGGGAGACGGCCGTCTGGTGCGCGCCGAGAGTGCGCGGTTGCAGCGGCGTGCCGGCGAGGCGGCCATTCGAGCCGTTCGTGCTCACCGCACGCGCCACCGCGCCCGACAGATGGGCCTGGTGCTGAACGAACGGCGTCACGTCGGCCAGGCCGTTGCGCCCGCGGACGAGACTGTTCATGGCGTGGCCCGGATCGCGACGGAGCACGGCCGGCGTGATGCGCCGCGCATCGGTGGTGATCACGCCCCGCGCGAGCCCGTTGCGGGGGAAGCCGCCCCTGCCGTCGCCGAAGCCCCAGCGATGCCAGTCATGACCGTAGAAGTGGCCGATCCCGACGAAGTTCCAGTGCCGGAAGCCGCCCCAGCCGCCGCCCGCCCAGCCATAAAGGCCGAAGCGGAAGCCGGCGAAGAAGTTGCCGTAGAAGCCGGTATAGAGACCGATCGGGCACCAGCCGGCGTAGCTCGGCCCCCAGTACCAGTACACCCATGCCGGCGCGAAGGCGTACCCGGGCTGCCACGCCCAGCCGTAGGTCGGCAGATAGTCCCAGGTGCCGTAGTGATAGGGCACCCAGCCCCAGGGCTCCGACGAGACCCAGAACTGCCCGCTCGGGGTGGAATCCCAATGGCCTTCCCAGTAGGGCGACCAGCCGCTGTCCACGCCGTTCGGCTGCCAGTAGTCGCGGCCGTCGGCGTTGATCCAGTGGCCGTAGCGGTCGAGGGGCGCCGCCTCGTTGCTCAAGCTGGGATCGACGTAGCTCGACTGGGCGACGCGGGTCTGGTCGTCGAGCTGACGCGCCCAGCCCTCGAGCGCGTCGAAGCCGCCAGCCTGGTGCACCTCGATACCGGCCTGGCGATGGCTGTCGACCATCGCCTCCTCGCCGGCATGCACGGCGCTGTCGCCGGAGTCGCTCACCACCTCCGCGGTGCCGCGCCGCACCACGACCTCGGTGAAGTCGCCGCGGTCGGCGGTGATCCGATAGCTGCCATAGGCCTGGATGTAGGTGCTGGCGTTCGGCGTCAGCACCGTCGGCAGCTCCTGGCCGATCGAGTCCTGGGCGACGATGAGCTGCAGGTTGCCCTCGTCGAGACGCAGCTCGGTCGATGGATCCTGCCGATCGGCGGAATTGGCGAGACGGGTGAACTGCAACCGCGTGTCGCCGTCGAGGCGGACGACGTTGTGGTCGGCGAGCACGATCTCCACGCGCCCACGCTGCGGCACCATGATGCGGTCGCCGACCATGATGGGCTGGTTCACCCCGGCTGCCAGGGTGCTGCCGGAGCTCGCCTGCGTGACTGTCGCGGAGCCCTCCACCAGGCGCAGGTAGCCGTAGCTGCCGGTGACCGGCTGGGACGCCGTGTCGTCGGCCGCGGCCGGGGGCTGCGCCGACGCTGGATCGTAGTTGTCGTAGTTGCCGGGGCCGCTGTTGGGCCCGCCGTTGGGACCGCTGTTGGGGCCATACTGCGCCGGAGGCTGAGACTCTGCCGTATCGTAGCCGGACGCCGGCTCCGGCGGCTGCGCAGCCGCGGCATTCGCAAGCAAGGCAAGCAGCAGGCCCAGCGCCAGCGGAGCGGAGGCGCGGAACGCCCGGAGCACCCGCATCGGTGCTGGCGCCGTGGCCGGGTACGAACGGATCGGAAGATGGGTCATGGTGGGAATCTCCTTCTGAAACCTTACCCCCGCAGACGCTTCAACGCAACTTCCAGGCCAGCGCCGCGGCGAGGGCCGCGGGGCGTGGCGGCGAGACGGCCACGATCGCCCTAAACCCCGGTGGCAGGCCCACTTCCGCGGGCCTCACCGCTATAATGCGTGCGCCTGGATCGCCGGCGCCAAGAGGATGGACGCCCGGCGCCGTCCACCCGAGGCGTCGGCGCCGTCCCTGCGGTAGTGCGACGGGACCGTCCCGCCTGGCGGCGGGCAATGGCGGGGCGCTGGAGGGCGTGGCGGGCGCTGTGGACTGGTTGTTGGACTGTACGAAGAGGGGAGAGGGACTCCGGCAGTGGATCTGAAAGGCTGGTTCGGCGGCAAGGGGAAGGGCTCGAAGCAGGAGTACACGATCGACGACCTGATCGTGCTCGAGCGCTATGAGGAGGCCGCCGAACGCCTGCGCCAGAACCTCAAGGCGAACCCACAGGACCTGCACTCCCATCTCAAGCTGGCCGAGGTCTACACCGAGCTGCGCCAGCTCGACCGTGCGGTCGACGAGTATGCCTTCGTCGCCGACGAGTACGCCCAGGACGGTTTCTACGACAAGGGAATCGCGCTCCTCTCCCGGGCCTCGAAGCTGGCGCCGAACGACGCCTCGTTGCGGGAGCGCATCGAAGCCCAGCAACGCGAGAAGAGCATGGATCACGTGCGGGTGCTGGCGATCGAAGGGCTGCGGCAGTCCGGCGGCCAGGCCGAGGGCACCTCGGTGCTCGAGCTGCAGCGGCTATGGCACAACCTGGCGCCGAGCCCGCTGGTGCAGACCATGCCGGGCGAGCTGCTGTGGCGACTGTTCGCCACCATGCAGCTGCACCATCTCGAGGCCGGCACCGTGGTCGCGCAGGAAGGGAGCCAGGAGCCATTCCTGCTGCTCATCGCGCGCGGCACCGTCGAGACCACCGTGCAGCTTGCAGAGGGCGCGGCGACGCTGGTGCGGGAGCTCGGACCGGGCGACGTGATGGGGGAGGCGGCGCTGCTCGAGCGCGGCGCGTGGCCGGCGGACTACCGGGTGGTCGAGGCGGTGACAGTGTTGCAGCTCACCCGCGCCGGTCTCGAGAAATGCCTGGTCGGGCTGTCCGATCCGCGCGGCTTCCTCGAGATGTTGCGCGGCCAGCACCTCGATCGTGAGGTCGCCGCGGCGGTCAAGACCTTGCGGGGCGGCGCCTGAGACCGTCTCATGGCGATCCTGGCCATCCGCATCTATCCCGACCCGGTGCTGCGCACGAAGACGCGGCCGGTGATCGAGTTCGGACCGGCGTTGGCGCGCCTCGCGGCCAACATGATCGAGACCATGGTGGCGGCGCCCGGCATCGGCCTGGCGGCGCCCCAGGTCGGAGCGGAGGTAAGGATGGCGGTGGTCGACTTGTCGGTGGGAGAAGATCCGGCGCAGCTGCACGTCATGGTCAATCCCGAGATCGTCTGGCGCGAAGGGCTGGAGACCGACGTCGAGGGCTGCCTGTCGCTGCCCGGCATCTCCGACAAGGTCGATCGCCCGACCGCCGTCCGGGTGCGTGCCGTGGACCTCGCCGGACGGCGGTTCGAGCTCGGTGCCGAAGGCTGGCTGGCGCGCGCCGTCTGCCACGAGATCGACCACCTCGACGGCATCCTGTTCACCGACCATCTGCGCGGCCTGCGGCGGGAGCGGGTCCGGCGCCAGCTGCGCAAGCTGGCGGCGGAGCGCGAGGAGGTCCACGCGTGAGGCGGCCCACCGTCCTTCTCGCCCTCGGCGCCGCGGCGCTGGCCGCCATCGCGATGTCGGTCGCCGCCTGCGGCGGCGGCGGCGGCGGCGGTGGCGGGCCAACCGGGCCGCCGCCGCCTACCACGACGATCGTCTTCACCCCTGCCGGCGGCGGCAGCGTGCTGTTGGCCAGCGGCGCGGGCACGCAGGGCGCGACCCTGTCGCTCGAGGTGCGCACCACCGGTGTCCAGGATCTCTACGGCGTCGCCTTCCATCTCGCCTATCCGGTGGCGGCGCTGCGCTACACCGGCGCCACCGAGGGCAGCGTCCTCGGCGCCGGCGGCACCGTGCCAACCTCGTTCCAGATCGTCGACTCGCCGCCGGGCAACCTGGTGGTCGGGCTGACCCGCCTGGGGAAGGTGTCGGGCACCGCGGCCTCCGGAACGCTGATGACCCTGCAGCTCACCGCCGCCGCCAGCGGCAGCGGCAACCTGGCCTTCTCGAGCAACGTGGCCAGCGACAGCCAGGGCAACGTCATCTCCGGCCTCGCCTGGGCCGGGGGCTCGGTGCAGGTGACCCTGGTTCCCGGGACTCGGCGGTAAGCTCGGCTTTTTCCGTCTAAGCAACCATGACCGAGCTCGTCCTGTTCAACACCCTCGGGCGACAGCTAGCTCCCTTCCGGCCGCTGCTGGCGGGCCAGGTGCGGATCTACGGCTGCGGGCCGACGGTCTACAACGACGTCCACATCGGCAACCTGCGAGCCTTCCTGTTCCAGGACCTGCTGCGGCGGGCGCTGCGGTATCTCGGCTACGCGGTGACCCAGGTCATGAACATCACCGACGTGGACGACAAGACCATCCACGGGGCGCGCGCCGCCGGCCTGTCGCTGGGCGACTACACGGCGCCGTTCATCCGCTCCTTCCTCGCGGACATCGACAGCCTGCATCTCGAGCGGGTGGAGCGGTACCCGCGGGCGACCGAGCACATCGGCGAGATCCTCGAGCTGGTCGGGCGCCTCGTGGCCGCCGGCGCCGCCTACGAGAGCGAGGGGTCGGTCTTCTTCAGCATCGCCCGCGACCCCGATTACGGCCGCCTGTCGGGCTTCGACCTCGAGCAGACCCAACGCGGCGAGCGGGTCGCGAGCGACGAGTATGGCAAGGAGGACGTGCGCGACTTCGTGCTGTGGAAGGCCGCGAAGCCGGGAGAGCCGGCGTGGGACTCGCCGTGGGGTCCCGGGCGGCCCGGTTGGCACATCGAGTGCTCGGCGATGAGCATGAAGTACCTCGGCGAGACCTTCGACGTCCATTGCGGCGGCGTCGACCTCATCTTCCCGCACCACGAGAACGAGATCGCCCAGAGCGAGTCGGCGACCGGCAAGCCTTTCGTCCGCACCTGGCTGCACTCCGAGCACCTCGTCGTGGACGGCCAGAAGATGTCGAAGTCGCTGGGCAACCAGTACACCTGGAAAGACCTCGAGGCGCGCGGCGCGTCGGCGCGCGCCCTGCGCTACCTCTTCCTGTCGGTCCACTACCGGCAGAAGCTGAACTTCACCTTCGCGGCGCTGGAGGGAGCGGCCGGCGCGCTGCGGCGCATCGACGAGATGCGCTTCCGGCTGCGCTACGCGGTCGAGCGCGCCGAGCTGCCGGCGCTGGCCGATCCGTCGCCGCCGCCTGCCGCCGCCGCCATCGCGGCACTGCGCCGCGACTTCACCGCCGGCCTGGCGGACGACCTCAACGTCTCGGCGGCGCTGGCGGCGCTGTTCGCTTTCGTCAAGGCGGTCAACGTCGCGATCGAGGGCGAGCGCCTGGTGGCCGGCGACAAGGCCGCCATCGACGCCGCCCTGGCCGAGGTCGACCAGGTCCTCGGCGTCCTCGATGCCGCCGCCTGGCCCGCGGCCATTGCCTCGACTCCGACCTTGGAGGCGACAGCGGCGACCACGGATGTCACCCCGATCCCTACGACCGGCGGCGCGGCGGGCGACGACGCCGAGATCGAGCGCCTGGTCGGGGAGCGAGAAGACGCCCGCCGGCGCCGCGACTTCGCCGCCGCCGACCGCCTGCGCGCCGAGCTCGCCGCCCGCGGCATCGTCGTCGAAGACACCCCGCAGGGAGCCCGCTGGAAGCGGCGCTGAACCCATGAGAGCCGCTGGCAAGGCAACCCGCACCAGCACCCACGCCCGCGGCCGCGCCGCCGAGCAGGCGGCCGCGGCCTGGCTGGCCGCCCAGGGCTACCAGATCCTCGAGCGCAACGTCGTCAACCACGCCGGCGAGATCGACCTCGTCGCCCGCGACAGCGGCGGCGTCCTCTGCTTCGTCGAGGTGAAGGCCCGTGCCACGGCCACCTTCGGTCCCGCCATCGCCGCCGTCGGTCCGGCCAAGCGCCGCCGCCTCTCCCGCGCCGCCGCCCTTCACCTGGCCCTCCGCGGCCTCCACCTCACCCCCTGCCGCTTCGACGTCCTTGGCCTCGACTGGACCGGCACCGGCTGGCGCTACACCCTGGTGCGAGACGCCTTCCCGTACACCCCCTGAAGCCCGCGAGGCGGCCCGTAGCGCCGTCCCGATGCCGGGTTACGCGTCTTGACAGCCCCCGGACCCGCGCATATCCTTTGCTCCCTGTGGGCGGGAATAGCTCAGTGGTAGAGCACAACCTTGCCAAGGTTGGGGTCGCGGGTTCAAGTCCCGTTTCCCGCTCCAAGACTCCTCTTTGAACCCCGACCGCCGTCCGGTCCGCCGAACCCCTCTCGCGCGCCCCGGCACCCCGGTCCCCCGGGCCGCCCAGCGGCCTTCCCAGGCCGCCTTGCGGCCGTCCAAGGGAGAGAGAGCCAAGGAAGACCGATCTCCCGTTCCCCCGCGGCGACGTGGCCAAGTGGTAAGGCGAGGGTCTGCAAAACCCTTATTCGGCGGTTCGAATCCGCCCGTCGCCTCCAACGCCTCAGTGCTCCAACCTCCGATTACCTACCACTAAGTGCTCTACTTGCAGCACTTAAGGTGCAAGCCTAGAACAGGCTCCGTGAACTCCTGAGTCATCTGCTGTAAGCTGAAATATGCTGGTCTTGCCCTCGGGTTACCCTCGGGCGCGAAGTTTTGAGCAGCGCAAGAAGGGAGTAGAGGAGGGCCTCATGCCCGTGCTCACGAAGCGCCTGGTTGATGCTGCTGCCCCGCGCGAGATGGAGTACCAGGTCTACGACGGCGAGATCCCGGGTCTCGCGCTCCGCGTCAATCCGAACTCGCGGAAGGTGTACACGCTCTTCTACCGTACCCTGTCAGGCCGTAAGCGCACGCTCACCCTGGGCGTGCACGGTGCGATCACACCGGACCAGGCGAGGCGTCTGGCAAAGGACCGACTTGCCGAGGAAGCTAGCGAGCCAGCCGCGGCGATCCTCGCCATCCGACTCCTTCTGCTCACCGGCTGCCGGAAGAGCGAGATCCTCGGCCTGCGCTGGGAGGACGTCGACCAGGCCGCGGGCTCCTTCGACGGCTGGCCCAATTACCTGTGGCTCCAGAAGGGTACCTACGACATCGTCTTCTACAAGGAAGGCTTTAAGACCCTCGCGCGCCAGTCGACCATCTACCCGGGGCTGGTCATCACTCTGGTTGACCGTCTCGAACCCGGCCCGTCCGTGCGCCCGGACATCGGCTAGCCGGCGACGGTCCCCGGCACCGCGCGGCCGGCCGTCAACGCCGATCCGTGCGGCCGGCTGCCGTTACAGCAGCAGCGCGACGCTCTTGACCACCGCGTAGACCGGCAGGCCGGGTCGCAGCTCCAGGGCGGCGAGCGACTTGCGGGTGATCTGCGCCAGCAGCGCGGCGCCGCGGCGTCGAGCTTGACCAACGGCTGGCGCCCTGATCGCGGACTTCCACGATTTCGACGTCCTCGAGGAGGCCAAGACCTTCCGCATAGGAGGAGAACGGGTACTCGTGGACCGCAATTGTCATGGTGGGGCTTCTATCTGGTGAGAACGATGTGGGTGGCGTGCTCGCTCGCCTGATGTTCGGTGACACGGTAGCCGAGCGCTGGCAGGTCGACCCCGGCGAACATTGCTTCGCCTTGCCCGAGCACGACGGGGGACAAGGCGAAATGCAGCTCGTCGATCAGCCCGGCGCGAAGATATTGACGCACCGTGTCGACGCCACCGCCGATCTTCACGTCGCGACCATTGGCGGCGAGCTTCGCCTGGCCCAAGGCCGCCTCGATGCCGTTGGTCACGAAGATGAAGGTGGTGCCGCCTTCCATCTCAATCGGATCGCGCCGATGATGCGTCAACACGAAAGTCGGCGCGTGATAGGGCGGATTGGCGCCCCACCAGCCCTTCCAGTTCTCGTCCGGCCAGGGGCCGCGGATCGGCCCGAACATATTGCGGCCGAGGATGAAGGCGCCGAACCCATCCATCGAACGATGGGCGTAGGCCTGATCGATGCCGTCCGAGCCGCCCTCCTGACCGATCATTGCCCGGAACATGCGCGTACCGAACATCCATTGGTGCAGTTCCTGCCCGCGCTTGCCGAGCGGATTTTCAAGACTCTGCTCAGGCCCAGCTCCGAAACCGTCAAGCGAGATCGAAAAGCCTGCAACGCGCACTTTCGTCATAACGCACTACCGTTCATATCAAGTTATCTGATTGCACAATGCAACCAGTGCTGGCCGGGGTCGGCGATCGTCCACGACTCTTGGCGCGCCCCACATGATGGCAGCTCCCGCCCCTGCCACCAGATCGCCAACCCACTGAGGATAGTACGCCAGTTTCAACCGCGGACCGAGAAGGAGGCCAAGGCCTACGGCGGTCGCACCCATGCCGAGTGCACGGACGAACCAGTGAGAAACAGCGAGGGGGGGAGCAGCCCGCTCAGGAAGGGCCGCTGGTCGTCCGGCGAGCGACGGAGCGCCGAGAACACCTCGGCGGGCAAGTCGAGGGTAAGTGTCGTCATCGCAGGGGGCTCGAGCCCAGCCGGGTGCAAAAGCTCCAGGGCGAGCGCGGCGCAGCCGTGGGTCGATGCAGCGCTCGCCGACGGCTCAGGGCTCGGAGGAGCATGTCAGACTTGACATTATGTCGTGACTGACATACCCTTTGGCCTGGTGAGCGGCGGCAAGGATCTGGTGCTTGCGGGAGGGGCCGGCTTGCAAGCAACGGCTGCGCAGCTACCACGCTGCGCGAAGAGAGGAGCAAGCATGAACGAGAGTACCAGGAAGCGCCTCGAGGCAACTGGCGCTCGCGTTTCCACTGTCAAGGAGTTCCTCGACCTCAGCGACGCTGACATGGCCTTCATCGAGATGAAGATCGCCCTCGCGAAGAAACTGCGGGAGTATCGCCAGGCCGCGGAGTTGACGCAGGAACAAGTCGCGAAGCGGGTGGGCTCCAGCCAGTCTCGGGTGGCGAAGATGGAGGCCGGTGATCCTGCGGTCACGATGGATCTGCTCGTGGGCTCCCTCCTCAGGCTAGGTGCCAGGCCGCAAATCGTGGCGGAGACGATCGAGACGGCGATCCTTGCGGCGAGTAGCGCAGCAAAGGTGGCAAAGCCGCCTGGCAAGCGTGTGAGCAGAAGGACCCGCGCCGGCAACGGCCCAGCTCACGCGAAGACAGCCTGAGGCGCCCGGCGAATGGCGGAACTGGCGATCAGCGTCCTGTGTGTCAAGACCGTGGAAGGCGAGAGGCACTACGTCACTTGCCTTCCGGAAAAGCGGGCGTTTGCGCGGGGTCTCCCGCCCGAGGCCATCCTCGGAACATTGGTCCGACCCCTCCAGCCGGGCGAGGCGATCGCCCCGGCTCTCTTCGCCCGCAATCCCGCGTTCGTTCAAGGAGCGGCGCTCAGCTCATGACGAGAAACGGACTGCCCTGCCTGGATCTGCTGGAGGCGACTCCTGGAATTCTCCGCGGCCTGATGGCGGAGCTGAGCGAAGCGGACGCCTGCTGGAAGCCGGCGCCCGAACGCTTCTCCGTTGCCGAGGTGCTGGCCCACCTGTCGCACTCCGAAGGCCACTGCTACCGCATGCGCCTCGACCGTTTCATGGCGGAGACCCGTCCCGAGTTCGAGCCCGACGACGCGCAGATGTATCTCGACCTCTATCGCGATGCCGACGCCGAGGATGCCTTCGATCACTTCGAGGAGCAGCGCGAGAACAACATCGAGTTCCTCCGCAACCTCCCCGCCGGCGCCGGCGGTCGCCTCGCCCTGCATAAGGAGTATGGCGAGATCACCATGTCGCAGATGTTGAATGAATGGGCGCTCCACGACCTCGGCCACATCCGCCAGATCGCCGAACTGGCCCGCGCCCGCAAGTACCAGGCCGGCGCCGGCGCGATGGCTGCCTCCTACAACCTGAAACCCTGATGGACCAATGAAAGTCGCCAGCTGCGTCCTGGCCTGCTTGCTGACCGGGCTGTGCCCGCCCGCCTCCGCGGCCGTTGCCGCCGGCGACAGCCTCCAGCACCTCGCCCGCGACTTCTGGGCCTGGCGGGCGGCCGGTCAGCCCGTCAGCAGCGACGACATCCCGCGGATCGCGCGGCCGCCCGGCTGGGCGCCCGACTGGTCGGCGCCGGCGGTGGCCGCGCGCCGCCGCGACCTCGCGCGCTTCGAGTCGCGCTGGCGGGGCCTCGCGAGCCCTGGCCGGCCGGTTGCCGAGCAGGTGGATCACCGGCTGCTCGGCTCGGCCCTGGCGCGGGTGCGCTGGGAGCTCGACGGCGTCCGCCTCTGGCGCCGCGATCCCGGCTTCTACCTGGCGCAGACCCTGGGGACCCTGGTCGATGCGCTGCTGCCGCCGCCGCCCTTCACGCCGGCGCGCGGGCGGCAGGTGGTGGAGCGGCTGGCGTCGTTCCCGCGCACGCTGGCCGACGGACGCGCCAACCTCGACCAGGGTGTCGAGCCCTTCGCGCGGCTCGCCCTGACCGACCTCGAAGACATCGGACCCCGCCTCCAGCGCGCCATAGCCGCGCTGCGCCCGCTGCTGGACGCGGAAAGCCGGCCGCTCCTCGACCAGGAGACCGCCCGCGCGGTGGCGGCGCTCGAGGCCTATCGCGCCTGGCTGCGGTCGAGAGTCGGGGGCATGCCGGCAAGGGTGGCGATCGGCCGCGATGCCTACGTCGTCTTCCTGCGCCAGGTCGCCCTGCTGCCCTTCACCCCGGAGCAGGTCCTCGCCATGGGCCGGCAGGAATGGGCGAGGTCCGTGGCCGCCGAGGCGCTCGAGAGCCGGCGCCATCGCGGCCTCCCCGAGCTGCCGCTGTTCGCGAGCCAGGGCGCCCAGATCGAGCGGGCGCGCCGCGACGAGCTCGCCATTCGCGGGTTCCTCGAGCGCCGGGGCATCCTGACGGTGCCCGGCTGGATGCCCCACTATGCCTACCGGCCGCTTCCCGGCTACCTCGCGCCCCTTGCCGCCTTCGGGGAAGGGACCGACTTTCCCCTGGCGGACGGCGGCGAGCCGCCATCCCGGCCGGCGATACGCTACATTCCGCCGCCGTCTCCCGCTCTCGGCTACTTCGCCCTCTCCATGGCGCGCGACCCCCGCGCCGACATGGTCCACGAGGGCATCCCAGGTCATGGCTTCCAGCTCGCGATCTCCCGGCGGCACCCGGACGAGATCCGGCGGCACTGGTACGACTCGAGCGCCAACGAGGGGCTCGGCTTCTACTGCGAAGAGATGATGCTCGAGATGGGTCTCTTCGACGACAGCCCGCGGACGCGGGAGATGATCTGGAACTACGCCCGCCTGCGCGCGCTGCGGGTCGAGGTGGACGTTCGGCTCGCGCTCGGCACTTTCTCGATCGACCAGGCGGCGGACTACCTGCGCGCCGCCGTGCCGATGGACGCCGCCACCGCCCGCTCCGAGGCGGCCGCCTTCGCCGCCACGCCCGGCTTCGCGATCGGCTACCAGATCGGCAAGCTGCAGATCGTGCAGCTGCTCGCCGAAGCCCGCCTCCGCCGGGGCAAGGACTTCGACCTGCGCGCCTTCCACGATTTCGTCTGGCGGAACGGCAACGTTCCGCTGGCCCTGCAGCGCTGGGAGCTGCTCGGCCTCGGCGATCAGGTGGCGGCTCTCGACGGCAGATGAGCGACGCTGGCGCAAGTCCCGCCGCGGCGCCGGGATGTCAAGGCCGCGCCACGCGGCCTGATCCAGAGGTGGGGGACGCTGCCGCGCCGCGCCTGGTGCAGCGCCTACGCAGCAGCTTGGCGCCGTTGCTTCTGGGCCTTGGCATGGCGCTGATGGCCGCGATGCTGTTTCCGGCCCACGACTACATTGGCAACGCCGATCAGGTCCTCCACGGGCTGTTTGCCTTCAGAGTCCTGCGCGGGGAACATCCGGTCTTCGTGGTCAAGGAGTACTGGGGAGGGTTGGGGGGATACGTCATCGCGCTCCTCTTCTGGCTGTTCGGCGTTTCGCGCGCGTCGCTCGCCGGGGGCCCCTTGCTTTGCGGCGCGCTGACGCTCGTTGCGTGGTATGGCTTCTTGCGTGAGACTCTGGGCCGGCGACTGGCGCTGATCGCACTGCCCTTCGCCACCTTCCCTTCGCCGGCGTTTCTGTTCTGGGCCACGCTGCCGAATGGCTATCCTCCGTTGCTGCTCCTGGTGGCTGCGTCGCTCTGGCTGGCCGCTCGGCTGGCACGAGGCGACCGGTCCCGCTGGACCGTCTCCGGCTTCGGACTTTGCGTCGGCCTTGCCTGGTGGACCGCGCTTCTGTCGGTGGAATGCACCGTGCCCGCTGTGCTCTGGGCGGCCTGGCGGCGCCGCGATCTGCTGCACTGGCGGCCTGCCGCGCGGTTCGTCACGGGTTTCCTGCTCGGCGCGCTGCCGTGGCTGGCTTACAACGTCCGTCATCCGTTGCACTCTTTCGTGGATACAACTCTCATCCTGCCAGCGGCGGGATGGCAAGGCAAGCTGGACAATCTCCGTTTCTTGGCTCAAAACGTGCCGGAGCTGATCGCGAGCAGGACCTACGAGTGGGGCCATCCCAGCGCCGTCACTGGCGTACTGCAGTGGCCGGCGCTCATCCTGGTGGGCCTTGCCGCGCTGGCTTCGCTGGGGCTCTTCCCCCTCTGGCGTTACCTCCGCAGACGGCAGGGTGCAGAGCTCCAGTCCCTGGAGCCCGGAGCTCCGGTTCCGCTGATCATCATGATGGGAACCGTGGCCGCCTTCGTCAACGTCATGTCGGTGGCGGGCCACCAGTTCTTTTCGGTGCGCTATCTGCTGCCGCTCTACTTCGTCGTTCCGGCGATGATCGCGCCGGCGCTCGCCGCCCTGGCCTCGCGCTCTCGGGCCGCCGCCACTGCCTGCGCGGCCACGATCATCGTCTTCAATCTTGCGGGTGCGTCCCTGCCCGGGACGGCGGTGCGCCGGGAGCTCGAGACGCAGACCAGCTATGAGGACCAGCTGCTCGCCTTCCTGCGCGGTCAGCGCATCGACGCCGTCGCGGGCACCTACTGGGAGGTTTATCCCATCGCCTTCCTGTCCCGCGAACGCATCCTGGCGATCCCCAATGTAGCGGATTACTACCGGATGGAGAACAGGCTTCCCAGCTCGTCCGTCCGCTGGGCGCTCGTTGCCGGCAAGCCCGAGGATCTCGCCGCCAGGGCCAGGCGTGCCGGCCTGCATGGCACCATCCGCGAGGTCACGCCCGCTGCGCACGTCTTTTTGCCGGAACCCGATCCGCCGGCCTGCACCTCCGCCGAGCTCCTGCAGCGGCTCAAGGCGGCTTACTGACAGCAGCCATCGGGGGAGGCGCGGCCGTCACCGGTGCCGATGGAAGTGATGAAGTGATGATAGGCTGTGAGCGGTCCATTGGGGACATGTCGGATGGATTGGCGTGCCACGATGAGGTGGCAAGATCTGTTGCAGGGAGGGTGGGATCGAGGTTGAGCTCGCTGCGGCTGACGCGTAGGACTCGCCTGACCCGAAGTGCCGATTTGCGCCGAGGAAGGAGCCATGATCAGGAGACTCGCCTGGATGTTGGTGATGCTGCTGGCGGCTTGCACCGCTACCAGCCGACCGCCGGTCGCGGCCGCGCCACCGTCTGCTCCGGCCGCCGTCCCCGCGCCGGCGACCTCGGCCGGCCCGGCCGCTCCCGAGCAGAAGGCACCTGAATGTTTCGTGGTCCAAGCCGCGAACGAACGGGAGGGTCTCGCCGCCGAAGGCAAATGGCTGCATGAGCACCATCCGGGCTGGAAGAAAACGGGGCAGAGTCTCGTCTTCGGCGCGGAGGGCAAGAGCTTCGACTACGTCGATATCGTGGGCTCATCGGGCGAGAAGCACTCTGTCTGCTTCGACATCACGAGCTTCTTCGGCAAGTTCTGACAGGACGCAACGCGCCTACCGCACCACGGCCTCGGGGTGCGGGCCGGGTCGCTCAGGGGCAGAGCGAGTCCAGCTCCGCTATCCGGCGTCGTACCGGTCGTGATGGCGGACCCATGCCATCCCGTGGGGGAGGCCCTCCTCGTCGCGGCCCTTCGGCACCAGGTCGAGGTAGTTGTAGGCGCCGATCAGGATGTCGAGCCCGCGCGCGTAGGTCGAGTAGGTGTGGAAGACGGCGCCGCTGCCGTCGCGGTAGAAGACGCTGGCGCCGGGCCTCTCATCGCTCGAGAACTTCGTCGGCTCGTAGTTGTAGTAGACCTTGTCCTGCGCCAGCTCCTCCGGCGTGGCCGACACCTGGTAATCGTGGTTGAAGTCGCTGCCGTACGACGACACCCACTTGAAGCGCCAGCCCATGCGCTGCTTGAACTCTTCGATCTTCGGCAGCGGCGCGCGCGACACCACCACCAGCGTCACGTCGCGGTGCGCGAGGTGGACGACGCTGCCGTCGATGTGATCGGAGATCAGCGAGCAGCTGGGGCAGCCCTGCTCCCAGTCCGGGCCGAACATGAAGTGATAGACGATGAGCTGGCTGCGGCCGTCGAACAGGTCGGCCAGGGTCTCCTTGCCGCCCGGAGCATCGAAGACGTACTGCTTGTCCACCCGGACCCACGGCAGCTCCCGCCGGGCGGCGCTGACCGCGTCGCGCTGGCGGGAGAAGCTCTTCTCCTTGGCCAGCAGCTCTTTGCGGGCGGCCAGCCATTCTGCTTCCGATACGACTCGCGGATGCTCGACTCGACTCGTGCTCATGAAGGGTTCTCCTCGATCGTTCGTGGTTCTTGGTCGTCGCTGGATCTCTCTTGACGTGTGCTGCCCGGGCCGCGGTCCTGGCCGAGATGGGACCCCTTACGCGGCCGGCGCCGGACGAACGCGGTCCAGCCGCCCGCCCCGCCTGCCGACAGGGCGCCCGCGACGATCCAGGCCGCGCTGCCGATGCATGCCGGACACATGGGTTCCTCTGCTCTCGATCGCTCTCGGTCTCTCCCCGGCTCTCTCGCCGACGCCTCTCGCCGCGCGGGTCCGCCCGGGGCCTCAGGCGCCGCGGTGCTGGGCCTCCGCCCGCTGTTGGACGCGCGTCAGCATGTGCTTCCAGCCCTGCGGCATGCCTTCCCGGTGATCCGCGTCGATGAAGCCGAGCGCGGAGTGTCGGAACTTGATGAGCGTGCCGCCGTCCGCCTCGGTCAGCCGGTACTGCACGTTCGAGACGACGCCGGCGGACATGAACAGGGGCCCGGTGAATTCGAGCAGCGTCGGGCGCTTGATGGCTTGCACGTGGCCCCAGAGGTGGCCGTTGCCGTCGCCGAGGTCGCGGTACCACCTGCCGCCGGGCCACGGCTCGATCTTCAGCTGCAGCGACTTGCCGTCCATGGTCTCGTTGCCCGGCCCCAGCTGTTCGAGCAGCGCGGCGAAGGTCGCGTCCAGAGACGCCTGGACGTGGGTCTCCAGGGTGAGATTGAGGGTCAAGTCCTCGATGCTTGGTGCGGTCGCGATCATGGTTCCTCCCTTGGCTGAGATTCGGTCCGAGATGGTTCCGGAGCGCTCTGGCGCTCGGCACGTTCCTTGACTCGGTTCAGCTGGTGCCGCCAGAAGCGCTCGAACTGGCCCGTCCAGTCGTGCAGCGGCCGGAGCGTCTCGGCGTCGGTGCGGTAGAGCATCCGGCGCCCGTCGCGCCGCACGCGGACCAGGCCGACGTCGCGGAGCACGCGGAGGTGCTTCGAGACGGACGGCTGCAGGATGCCCAGGCCGGCCGCGATGTCGCCGACCGGCCGCTCCTCGAGCGCGAGAAAGCTCAGGATCTCCCGGCGGCGCGGTTCGGCGATCGCGTTGAAGGCATCCGAGGTGGTGGCGGCGCGCGGCATCGCAGCCACTATAGATGCCGATATGGGAATATGTCAAGCGAGCCGGCAGGGCAGGCCGGCGGGGCGTCGCATGCCGGGCTCACCCGCGGGGCGTGAACTGCTTCAGGTCGTTGATGCCGAGCTGGAGCTCGAGCGCCGCCACCTTGTCGACGCTGCGCTCGAAGCCTTCCTCCCCCAGCACCTTGTGCTCGTCCTCCTCCATGCGGTCGCCCAGGGCGGCGACCTGCTTGGCGGACAAGATGGTGCGCAGCGCCGGGAAGAGCACGGTGTCCTCGCGCGCCTCGTGCGGGCGGTACATGCGGATGAACGCCTGGCAGGCGGCGACGAGCTGGGTGCGGCCGGCGGGCGAGCGGAACAGCGCGGGCTGGGAGAGACGCAGGATCTCGGCCGTCACCCGCCGGCCGGCCAGGTGCTGCGTCTTGAGCGTGGCGACGAGGTCGACGAGCTTCTTCGCCTTCTCGAACTCGGGGAAGATGTACTTCTCCTCGTTCCTCTCGTGGTACTCCTCGACGAAGGTGCGCACCAGCTCGGCGGTGTGGAGGAAGACTTCCGGCGCCACCTCCTGCTTCGCCCGGAGCCGCCGCATCCCCTCCTCGTAGACCAGCAGGCACCGGTTGAGGACCCCGTGCTCCTTCATGAGGTCTTCCGGCGCGGTCACCCCCTCGTCCGGATTGAGCGGGCCGGCCGGCGCCACCACGCTCGCGGCGAGCGGCGGCAGCGCCGCCGCGAGTCCGATGCCGGCCGCGAGAAGCTGTCTGCGATCGAGCCTGTCTTCCCGGGTCATGGGTCACCTCCGGCGACGATGCCGGAAGCATACCCCTCCTGACCCAGGGCGATGCGCCTACCTCGTCTTGACGCAGGATCGGCTGGCGTTCGACCACTCGTACTGGTAGGAGTAGCCGCCGGTGCCGATGAACGGCGTCGGGCTCCAGGCGCACTTGTCGTCGGCCTCGTTGCCCTGGAAGTCGTACCAGGCGTTCAGCTGCTGGTCGGTGACGGCTTCACGCGTCTCGTGGCAGACGAAATGCTCCTGGTTCTGCACCGCGGTCCAGCCCGAGACCTGGCAGCCGCTGCAGCTCGGGTACGGCTCGATGGAGTACTTGACTGCGTTCGAGCCGCTGGTGAAGAAGCCGTGATAGGCGCAGTAGGTGAGGTTCGGTCCGCCGCAGGAGGTGGCGCTTCCGTCCGAGGAGTACGAGCTGCTCGGGATGACGACCTCGTAGACCGTGCTGGCGTTGAAGGCATGGCTCGACAGGTAGGCGTTGACCTCGCCCTGGACGATGGCGTCGGTGACGTTCGTCGGCGGCGTCGAGGTGTCGAACCAGTCGGGCGTGCCCGAGCCGAGGTTGGCCTGCTGGATGAACTGCTTGGTGCCCAGGTTCTGGTAGTACTGGGTGATGACGTTGAACTCGTGCGTGGTGCCGAACTGGTTGCGGAAGGCGATCAGGGTCTGGGCGTACTGATAATCCGGCGAGGAGGGGTTCTGGAAGTTCGGCCCCCAGAAGATGAAGACGACCTTGGCGGAGATGATCACGGTGCCGCCGCTGTGATAGGTGAGGTTGAGGCCGCCGAACAGGAGCGGCTCGTCGCCGGAGCCTTGCGAGGCGGAAGACTCGACGAGGCGGCCGTCGGTGTTCGGACGGAAGTAGTGGCGAGTCGATCCAGAGTCGACCTGCGCCACGGTTGCCGTTGCGAAAGAGGCCAGGAACAACACCGCGAGCGTTCTTCTCATAGACCGTCCTTTCGTGTTCACGTGTTGCTTTGGAACAACCTTCTACGTGACTCCGAATAAGCTGTCAATGAGTCCCCGGGGTATGGAGCGATTGCCTGGGTGCAACTCTTCCCTCGGCGCTCGGAATGAGCAGCAAGAGTCGAGCCAGCCCCGGCCATTCTCAGGCCGAGGCTCGAGAAAGAAAAAAAGCCCCGGCCGGAGCCGGGGCCTTCCTCCGATCCTGCGTGGGGTTCGCTTCTCTCGGTGGGTCAGGTCGCCGGCGTCACCGCCGCCAGGTCCTCGTCGCCGGTGCGGATACGGATCACTTTTTCCACCGGCAGGACGAAGATCTTGCCGTCGCCCACCTCCCCGGTGCGGGCCGAGCGGAGGATGGCGTCGATGGTCACCTGCACGAAGGGGTCCGAGACGCCGATGTCGAGGCGCACCTTGTCGACCAGTTCCATCTTGACTGTCGCGCCGCGATAGGTCTCCACCTGCTCGGTCTCACCGCCGTGCCCCTGGGAGCGCGAGATGGTGAGGCCGCGCACCTCGGCCTTGAACAGCGCCTCCAGCACCTCGGACAACTTCTCCGGGCGGACGATCGCGGTGATCAGCTTCATGCGCGGCTCCCGGCAGGCATCTCGACCGCCATGCCGGCCGCGGCCGGCGAGCCGGCGATCCCGCCGGCGATCACCGCGGTAGGCGCCGCCGTCCCCAGGTCGGGCAGCACCAGGATGGCGCCCTCGCCACTGGTGTAGGCCTCCTCGCCGTGCTGCGGCACGTCGAGCCCGAGCCCTTCCTGCCGGCGCTCGGCGCGGAGCGGCACCAGGGCTCCGATCAGCTTGAGCAGCGCGAACGACGCCGCGCCGCTGTAGAGCAACGTCGCGCCCACGGCCGCGGCCTGGCGCGCCACCTGCGCCGGATCGCCGGTGAAGAGCCCGTCCTTGCCGCCCCAGGCGGCGCTCGCCAGCACCCCGGTCAGCAGCGCGCCCACCAGCCCGCCCACGCCGTGCGCCGCGGTGACGTCGAGCGAGTCGTCGAGCCGAGTGCGCGAGCGGTACAGGATCGCGTAGTAGCTGGGGAAGGCGGCGACGGCGCCGAGCACGATGGCGCTCATCGGACCGATGAAGCCCGCCGCCGGGGTGATCGCCACGAGCCCCACCACGATGCCGGTCGCGGCGCCGACGGCGGTGGTCTTCCTGGTGCGAAGCCGGTCGAGCGCCATCCAGGCGCTGATCGTGGCGACCGGCGCGAGCAGGGTGTTGGTGAAGGCGAGGCCGGCGGTCGCGTTGGCGGCCAGCGCGCTGCCGGCGTTGAAGCCGAACCAGCCGAACCAGAGGAGGGCGGCGCCCAGCAGCACGAACGGCACGTTGTGGGGGAGCAGCGCCTGCCGGCCGTAATCCCGGCGCGGGCCGAGGACCGCCGCGGCCACCAGGGCGGCGGCGCCGGCGTTGACATGGACCACGGTGCCGCCGGCGAAGTCGATGGCGCCGAGGCTGCCGAGCCAGCCGCCGCCCCACACCCAGTGGCAGATCGGGGCATAGACGGCGAGCGACCAGAGGGTGATGAAGGCCAGGTAGGGACCGAACCGCATGCGCTCGACGACGGCGCCGGAGATCAGCGCGGCGGTGATCACGGCGAAGGTCCCCTGGTACGACATGAACAGCAGGTGGGGGATGGTGCCGTGGGCTTCCAGGCCGACGCCGCGGAGGAACAGGTGCCCGGTGCCGCCGAGCAGCGGTCCGCCGTCGCCGAACGCCAGGCTGTAGCCGGCGACCGCCCAGGCGAGGCCCACCGCACCCAGCGCGGCGAAGCTCATCATCATGGTGTTCAGCGCGTTCTTCGCGCGCACCAGGCCGCCGTAGAAGAACCCCAGCGCGGGGGTCATCAGCAGCACGAGGGCCGTGGCCACCAGCATCCAGGCGGTGTCGGCACCGTTGATCGCCGGGGGAAGGGGAGGAGTTGGCATGGCCGGGACCTCCAAGGGTTGTGGACGACTCCAGGATAGATGGTGTCTGTCGTACTGTCAACTGATTCCTGCGGGTCATGCACAAAACGCAGTTCAGTTTGGCGTGATTCTCTACTCCAAATGGCTCGAGATGCTCCAATTCGCGCTTGAAAGGCGTAAATCAGAGGACAGTACCGTCCGAGGCTCCGAGTGCCGGCCATGGTATCCCAGCCCCCTCGAGGCCCTCCATCTCCTCGGGGCCGTATGGGCGAGGGGTTCATGGTCCTCCGCCGCCGACTCATTGGCCTGGACCCCTCGCCCATACGGCCCCGAGGGAGATGGAGGGCCTCGAGGGGCTGGGATACCATGGCCCGCGGCCTTCGGTGGTTCATCCGGCCCAGAGGAGAGCCATGATCGACCTGGGAGCGCAGCTGGCGAGGTACGGGATCGGGTTCGTGTTCGGCAACGTCCTGGTCGAGCAGGCGGGGCTGCCGATCCCGGCGGCGCCGGTGATGGTCGTCGCCGGCGCGCTGGCCGCCGAGGGCAAGCTCTCGCCCTGGGGCCTGCTGGGCGCCGCGGTCGCCGGGGCGACGATCGCCGACTCGCTCTGGTTCACCCTTGGCGGCTGGCAGGGGCGGCGGATATTGAAGACGGTGTGCAGGATCGCCGTCTCGCCCGATTCCTGCGTCCGGGGCATGGAACGGCTGTACGAACGCTTCGGCCTGCGCTCGCTGCTGTTCTGCAAGTTCGTGCCGGGGTTCTCGACCGTGGCGCCGACCCTGGCGGGCGCGCTGCGGGCGCCGCGCTGGCGCTTCCAGCTCTTCGACGCCCTGGGGGCCGCGATCTGGGCGGCCAGCGCCATCGGCGCCGGCGCGCTCTTCCACCGGGCGCTCGACCGCGTGCTGGCGGTGCTCGACGGGATGGGATCGCTGGCGCTCGCCGTGCTGGCCGCCGCGCTCGCCGCCTACGTCGCGTGGCGCTTCGTGCAGCGCCAGCGCTTCCTGAGCGAGCTGTACAAGGCGCGCATCTCGGTCGAGGACCTGGCGGAGATGCTCGCCGCGCCCGATCCGCCGCTGGTCGTCGACGTGCGCACGCCGGGGGCGCTGCGCCTCGATTCGCGGCACATCCACGGGTCGCTACGGATGGCTTTCGCGGAGATCGAGGAGCGGATGGCCGAGCTGCCGCGCGGCCGCGAGCTGGTCCTCTACTGCACCTGACCGAACGAAGCGTCGTCGGCCCGGGTGGCCGCGAAGCTCAGGCAGCACGGGTTCACGCGCATCCGCCCGCTCCTCGGCGGTCTCGACGCCTGGATCGACGCCGGCCTGCCGGTCGACGGCGCGGACGCGGACCAGGACGGCGGCGCCGGCGTGGACGAGGGCACGGGCCGCGGCGCGGACGCCGGCGCGGCGCTGCTCGAGTAGTCATCTCTGTCGTCGGCTCGGCCGCCGCCCGACAAAAAGGGGAGCCGGGCGACGCGGCGTGCGGCAAGACGAGCGCGCGACGGAGGAATGACGGAAACTTGACGAGAGCTTGACAAGTTGTCCCGCAAAGGCTGACCGGCGCACACTGAACAGTAGGCAACCGATCCACTCGGACCCCGAGCCGGCCAGGAGGGCAGCGTCGCTTCCTCCTGATTCCAGGTGCGGAGCGTTGGTCGTTGCCATGTGGGAGAGCGGGGGCGAAGTCAAGAAGGCGGGTTGGCGCGGGGTCTTCGAGCTTCTGTGGCGGCGCTCGACGGCCCCCCTTGACAATCGTCCTCGATCCGGTATAGAGAGTCGCACCATCAACGGTCCCTTCAGGACGAAAGGAAAGCGCGATGAAAACTGTCGTGGCGATGTTGTGCTTGGCGTCATTCGCCGCAGGACTGGCAGCGCAGGAGCTCTCGCTGAACCCCAGGATACACAAGTTCCCAACACGCGAAGTGTGGGAGCAGGCGCAGCGCGAGAGCTTCAACCTCGAGGCCGGGGTCTTTGCGCGGAGGGGAAGCAACCCGACCTACCAGGGCGGGCCCGTGCTCGTGCAGGCCAAAGTGGTCTTGATCTTCTGGGGACCGTCGTTCTCGAACGCTTCCTCCCCCGACTTCGCGTATGCCCAGCAACTGCAAGCCTTCCGCAACCAGTACGGCACGAACGGCGAGTACAACGTCATCACCCAGTACTACGAGAACCCAGGCACGGTGCACATCCAGCTGAGCAACCTCGCCGCGGGAACGCCTGACATGTTCGACAGCTCGACCCCGCCGACGAACGTCACCGACGCCGCCGTCCAGGGCGAGGTCCAGAAGTACCTGACGACCAATGCCGTCGATTACAACACGGTCTACGAGGTCGTCATCCCCAGCACCTCTTATTCCTCCTCTGGCGGCTCGGACTCCTGCGGCGGACCGAACCTCCAGTACTGTGCCTATCACAGCTGGTACGGCAGCGGCTCCACTGCGGTCAAGTATTCCATCGAGCCCTATCCGAGCTGCAGCGGCTGCCAGTGGCCGGGCTGGACGGCGGCGCAGAACGCGGACCACTTCGTCTGCCACGAGACCCGCGAGACCGTCACCGACCCGATCGGGACCGGCTGGTGGAACACCAGGACCGGCGCCGAGCTCGACGACCAGTGCGCCTGGTCACCCTCGCCGTTCCTCTCGGGCGGCTACGGCTACCAGTACGAGTGGTCGAACGCGAACAACGGCTGCGTCCAGACGCGGTAATCCAGGTTCGGAATCCAGAGTTGAAGGCGAACCCCGGCCGGCGCCGGGGTTCGCCTTTTTTGTGTTCGGGAGGGAATCTCGCGGGCATACCCACGACCCGCATCCGCCCCTGCTAAGATGGCGCGCGCCGCGGAGGGCGAAGGTGGAGAGCGGGATGGACCGGAGATGACAGACCTGCTGGCAGATCTCGAGCAGCTGAAGCAAGAGGCCGGCGCGAGCCTCGCCGCGGCGGCGAGCGGGGAGCGGCTGCAGGCGTGGCACGGCGAGTTCCTGGGCCGGCGCGGGCGGCTGGCCCAGCTCATGCGACAGCTGGCCGCGGCGCCGCCGGAGGACCGCGCGCGCCTCGGGCGATCGGCCAACGAGGTCAAGCGGGAGCTCGAGGAGAGCTTCGCCGCCCGGGAGGAGGAGGTGCGGCAGCGCGAGCTCGAGGCGGCGCTGGCGGCCGAGCGAGTGGACGTGACCCTGCCCGGACGGCCGGTGGACCTCGGGCGGCTCCATCCCGTCACCCGCGTGCTGCGGGAGATCGAGCGGAGCTTCGGGCGCATGGGGTTCCAGACCTTCGACGGCCCCGAGCTCGAGACCGACGAGTACAACTTCGAGCTGCTCAACATGCCCGAGGGCCATCCCGCGCGCGACATGTGGGACACCTTCTACACCACGGTCCCCAACCTGATCCTGCGCACCCATACCAGCCCCGGGCAGATCTATGCCATGCGCGCGCAGGCGCCGGGGCCGCTGCGCGTCATCCTGCCGGGAAAGACCTATCGCTACGAGCAGGTGACCGCCCGCTCGGAGTGGATGTTCCACCAGGTCGAGGGCATCGCGGTCGGCGAGCACATCACCTTCGGCGACCTCAAGGGGGTCTTCGTGACCTTCGCCGAGGAGATGTTCGGACCGGGCCGGCAGCTGCGGTTCCGCAAGAGCTACTTCCCGTTCACCGAGCCGAGCGTCGAGGTGGACGTCAGCTGCATCCTCTGCGGCGGCGCCGGCTGTGTGCTGTGCAAGCAGAGCGGCTGGCTCGAGATCCTGGGCGCCGGCATGGTCCATCCCAGGGTGCTGCGTGCGGGCGGCTACGATCCGGCCCGGGTGAGCGGCTTCGCCTTCGGGATGGGGCCCGAGCGCATCGCGATGCTCAAGCACGGCATCGCGGACATCCGCTACTTCTTCAGCAACGACGTGCGTTTCCTGGAAGCCATCCGGCACTGACCTCCCCTCGCCGGTTCAAGAGGCTCGCATGCGGATCCCGATCTCCTGGCTGAAGGACTACGTCGACCTCGTCGAGCCGGTCGCCGCCCTGGCGGAGCGGCTCACCCTGGCGGGTCTCGAGGTGGAGGCGGTGCACCGCATCGGCGAGTGGTGGGATCCCGCCACCCTGGTCGTCGGCCGCGTCGCCGCGGTGCGCCCGCACCCGGCGGCGGACCGGCTGGCCCTGGTCGAGGTGGTGCTGCGCGAGGCTGGCGCGGACGCCGGCGAGCAAGGCGCGCGCTCCGAGACCGTCGTGACCGGCGCTCCCGACATGCTCGGCCTCCGGGGCGTGACACCGCTGCCGGTGTTGAAAGTGGCGCTGGCCCTGGTCGGCGCGGTGCTGGTCGATCCCCACGGCGACCGGAAGCCGCGGCCGCAGAAGGTCCTCGAGCCGGCCGAGATCCGCGGCGTGCCGTCGCGCGGCATGGTCTGCTCCGAGCGCGAGCTGGGCCTCTCGGACGAGCACGACAGCATCCTGCTCCTGCCCGACGACGCGCCGGTGGGCAAGCCCCTGCGCGACGTGCTGGGCGGCGAGGTCCTCGAGATCGCCCTCACCCCCGACCTCGCACGCTGCATGAGCGTCATCGGCGTGGCGCGGGAGGTGGCGGCGCTCACCGGTGCGGCGCTCCGGCTGCCCGCGGCCGGCGCGCTCCCGGCGGGCAGCGAGGCCGGCGGGGCCGACCAGGTTGATGAGATCAAGATCGAGGTCGAGATCGAGATCGATGATCCTAAGCGCTGCAACCGCTACATGGCGGCGATGGTCCGGGGGGTCGCGATCGGCCCGTCGCCGGCGTGGATGCGCGAGCGCCTGCGCGCCGCCGGGATGCAGCCGATCAGCAACGTCGTCGACGTCACCAACTACGTGATGCTCGAATACGGCCAGCCGCTCCATGCCTTCGACCACGACCAGCTGGTGGCGCGGGCGGCGGCGGCGGGTGTGCCGCGGCCGTCGATCCGCGTCCGCCCGGCGGCGCCGGGAGAGAAGATCACCACCCTCGACGGCGTCGAGCGGGCGCTGGACGGCGCGGAGCTGCTGATCGCCGACTCGGCGGGCCCGCTGGGGGTCGCCGGCGTCATGGGCGGCAGCGAGAGCGGCATCGGCGCGGACACCCGCAACGTGCTGCTCGAGGCGGCCACCTTCGACGCCGTCGCCGTCCGCCAGGCCGCGCGGCAGCTCAAGCTCCACACCGAGGCCAGCAGCCGCTTCACCCGCGGCGTGCCGGCCACGCTCAACGAGGTGGCCGTGCGCCGCGCCGCCAGCCTGCTCGAGCGCCTCGCCGGGGGCAGGCTCACCGCCATCGTCGACCGCTACCCGGTGCCGCAGGCGCCGCGCAGCGCCTGCCTGACGGCGAGCGAGGTGCGCCGGCAGCTCGGGCTGCCCCTCGAGCTGCCCGAGATCCGCGGCTGCCTCGAGCGGCTCGAGTTCACCGTCGAGGAGCTGCCGCCGGCGGGCGGCGAGGCGAGCTTCGGGTTGCGGGTGGAGCCGGGGGAGGCCGTGCTGCTCTGCACGGCGCCGTGGTATCGCCTGGACGTGGAGGTCCCGGCGGACCTGACCGAGGAGGTGGCGCGGATCGTCGGCTATGCCGCCATCCCGCCGACGCGCCTGTCCGACACCCTGCCGCCGCCCTTCCCGAACCCGCTGCTCGAGACCGAAGAGCGCATCCGCGACCTCCTGGTGGGCTGTGGGTTGTACGAGCACATCAACTACACCCTGACCACGGTCGAGAGCCACGAGAATCTCGGCTTGCCGCGGCTGCCGCCGGAGCGTTATGTCGCTCTCGACAACCCGCTCTCGGCGAACCGGCGGGTGATGCGCCGCTCGATGCTGGTCTCCGCCGTCGAGGCGCTCGCCGCCAACCTCCGGTACACCGACCGCATCCGTTGCTTCGAGGTGGGCCGCGTCTACCTGCCCGAGCAGGGCTACGGCATCCGGCCGCGCGAGGAACGGCGGGTGAGCGTGCTGCTCACCGGCCCGCGGCGGCGCGCCAGCGTCCACGCCGACCCCGCCGGCCCTGAGCCGCTGGACTTCTTCGACCTCAAGGGCGTTCTCGAGGCCCTGCTGTCCAGCCTCGGCTGGCTGGACAAGGTCGAGGTGGTGCCCCGGCCGGGGGAGGCGCCGTTCGGACCGCGCTGCGCCGAGCTCGCCGCCGGCGGCGACCGGCTCGGCATCCTGGGGGAGCTGCATCCGGCCGTCGCCGAGCGCTTCGGGCTGGCCGGCCGCCGGGTCTGCGTGGCGGAGCTGGCGATCGAGCCGCTGGTCGAGACGTCGTGGCAGCGGGAAGCGATGCCGCCGCTCAGCAACTACCCCGCGGTGGTGGAGGACCTGGCCTTCGTGGTGCCCGAGGAGGTTTCCGCGCACGACCTGGCGGCGGCAATCCGCCAGGCGGGCGCGCCGCTCCTCGTCGCCCTCGAGCTGTTCGACCTCTATCGCGGCGAGCCGCTGTCCGCCGGCACCAAGTCCCTTGCCTTCCAGCTCTCCTTCCAGAGCCAGGACGCGACCCTCGGCGGCGCCGAGGTCGGCGCCGTACGCCAGCGCATCGAGCAGGCCGTGGCCGAGACGCTGGGCGGCAAGCTCCGCGCCTGACTGGTCGTGAGTCCGTCTCCGGGCTCTTTGCCCCCCCTGCGTCCCTTTGGGCGAGGGGTCTCAAAGGCACCGACCTTGGACTTCGGATGCCTCGCCCAAAGGGACGCGGAGGGGGCAAGAGGGACCGGAGGGATAAGACCCACGACCCCCTGATTGGCGAATGCGCGCTGCTATGATCCGCCGGTCATGGGAGAGTCCGGCGAGGAAGGCCTCTGGATCGCCGGCGAGCGGGTTCCCGCGAGGTCCGGCCGGTACGGCGCTGTCGTGGAGCCCGCGACCGGCGACGTCCTCGCCCGCGTGGCCGAGGCGGGAGTCGAGGACGTGGACGCCGCGGTGGCGGCCGCGCGGCAATCGTTCGAGCACGGGGAGTGGCGGCGGGCCACCGCGGCGGAGCGCGCCCGGGTCCTGCTGCGGCTGGCGGACCGGCTGCGCGCCGCGGCCGAGGAGCTCGCCGTGCTCGAATCGCGCAGCGTCGGCAAGCCCATCCGGGAGGCGCGGGCCGAGATCGAGATGGGAGCGGCCTGCTTCCAGTACTACGCCGGCCTGATCCCCGCCTTCGGCGGCCAGACCGTGCCGGTGGGAGCGCCCGGCACCGGCCTCACCTTCCGCGAGCCGGTCGGCGTCTGCGGCCTGATCGTGCCCTGGAACTTCCCGTTCGCGATCACCACCTGGAAGGTGGCGCCCGCCCTGGCGCTCGGCAACTCGGTGGTGGTCAAGCCGGCGTCGGCGACGCCGCTGACGGCCCTGCGCCTGGCCGAGCTCGCCGCGGCGGCCGGAGTGCCACCCGGAGTGCTCAACGTCCTGCCGGGACCCGGAGCGGAGGCGGGATCGGCGCTCGCGCGGCACCCTGACGTGCGGAAGGTTGCCTTCACCGGCTCGACGCCGGTGGGCAGCGAGGTGATGCGCGCCGCGGCCGGCGACGTCAAGCGGGTCTCCCTCGAGCTGGGCGGCAAGTCGGCCAGCTTGATCTTCGCCGACGCCGACCTCGAGCAGGCCGGCGCGTCCGTGTCCGGCTCGTTCGGCAACGCCGGACAGGACTGCTGTGCCAGGAGCCGCATCCTGGTCGAGCGGGCGGTCTACGAGGAGGTCGTCGAGCGCTTCGTGGCGCGCACGCGGGCCCTCTGCATCGGCGACCCGCTGGCGGACTCGACCGAGATCGGCTCGCTCATCTCGCGCGAGCGCCGCGAGCGGGTGCACGCCTACGTCCGGCAAGGCGTGGAACAGGGGGGGACGCTCTGTACCGGCGGGGAGGCGCTGCGCGGCGAGCCCTTCGATCGCGGCAGCTTCTATCAGCCCGCGGTCTTCCGCGACGTGACCCCCGACATGACGATCGCCCAGGAGGAGATCTTCGGCCCGGTCGTCGCCATCCTGCCGTTCGACAGCGAGGAAGAGGCCATCCGGCTGGCCAACGGCACGACGTACGGCCTCTCCGGCTCCCTCTGGACGCGGGACCTCGCACGGGCCCTGCGCGTGTCCCGTGCCGTCGAGACGGGGGTGATCTCGGTCAACTCGGGTTGGAGCGTCCACCTGGAGATGCCCTTCGGCGGCGTCAAGCGAAGCGGCGTCGGGCGCGAGCTGGGCCTTCCCGCCCTCGATCATTACAGCGAATGGAAGAGCGTGTTCATCGCCGGGAGCTGAAATGGCGATGAACCAGCAGGAAGGCGATCAGCAGATGGACCACACGCCGGCGCGCGGCATGCTGACCCTCCATGAGCTGGGCGGTCTCGTCGACCAGGGCGAGATCGAGACGGTGTTGTCGGTGTTCCCGGACATGTACGGCCGCTTGATGGGGAAGCGCTTCACCGCTGCGTACTTTCTCGAGGAGGTGGCGGCGGGCGGCATGCATGCCTGTGACTACCTGCTCGCCTGCGACATGGAGATGGATGTCATCGAGGGCTACCGCTACACCAGCTGGAAGTCCGGCTTCGGCGACTTCCTGTGCAGGCCCGACCTCGGCACCCTGCGCCTCGCCACCTGGCTGCCGCGCACGGCTCTCGTGCTGTGCGACCTGTTCGATCACGACGAGCAACCGGTCGAGGTGTCGCCGCGCCGCATGCTGCAGCGGCAGCTCGCGCGGGCGCGCGAGGCCGGCTTCACGGTCATGACCGGTACGGAGATCGAGCTCTACGTCTTCGACGACAGCTACGGCGCGGCGCGCGAGAAGAGCTATCACGATCTCCGCCCGATGGGCTTCTACAACGAGGACTACCACGTCCTCCAGGGGACCAAGGAGGAGGAGCTGATCGGTGCGATCAGGCGCCATCTCGGCCAGAGCGGCGTCCCGGTCGAGTGCAGCAAGGGCGAGGCGGGCCTCGGCCAGCAGGAGATCAACCTCCGTTTCAGCGAAGCCCTGGTCCAGGCCGATCGCAACGTCCTCTACAAGCACGCCGCCAAGGAGATCGCCTGGGCGCAGGGCAAGTCGGTGACCTTCATGGCGAAGTGGGACGAGAGGCGAACGGGATCGAGCTCGCACCTGCACGTCAGCCTCCGGGACGCCGAGGGCAGGCGAAGCCTCTTCGCCGGCGACCGCCCCACCGGACCGGTCGCCGCAAGCGACACCTTCCGCTGGTTCCTGGGCGGCTGGATGCAGCACGCGCGGGGCCTGTGCGCCTGCTACGCCCCGTACCCGGTGTCGTACAAGCGCTTTCAGAGCCGGTCGTGGGCGCCCGTCGCCATCGCCTGGAGCTACGACAACCGCACGGCCGGCTTCCGGGTCGTCGGCCGCGGTCCGTCGCTGCGCGTCGAGTGCCGCATCCCCGGAGCGGACGCCAATCCTTACATCGCCTATGCCGCGGCCATCGCGGCCGGCCTGGACGGCATCCGTCACCGCGTCGAGCCTCCGGAGGCCCTGCGCGGAGACGGCTACGATCCCGCGGGCCTGCCGAGCATCCCGGCGACGCTGCGCGAGGCGATCGACGAATTCGAGCAGAGCGGCCTGGCTCGCGAAGCCTTCGGCGAGGACGTGGCGGCGCATTACCTCCACTTCCTCCGCACCGAGCAGCGGAAGTTCGACGAGGTGGTCACCTGCTGGGAGCGGGCGAGATACTTCGAGCGGGCGTGAAAGGTTACTGAACATGGGCACGCGTCTGGAGAACAAAGTCGCTCTGATCACCGGCGGAGGCGCCGGGATCGGGTTGGAGTCCGCGCGGCTGTTCGCCCGCGAGGGCGCCCGGGTCGCGGTGGTCGACGTGAACGATGACGCGGGCCGGGCGGCGGTCGAGGAGCTGCGGGCCGCGGGCGGCGAGGCGGTCTACGTCCACGCCGACGTCGCCGAGGCCGCGGACTCCGCGGCCATGATCGAGGCCGCAGAGGATGCCTTCGGCCGGCTCGACGTCCTGTTCAACAACGCCGGCATCTCCCATGCCGGGGACGGCGACGCCACGTCGACCGGGGAGGACGTGTGGGACCTGACCATGAGGGTCAACCTCAAGGGCGTCTTTCTCGGCTGCAAGCACGGCATCCCGGCCCTGCGCCGGGCCGGCGGCGGCTCCATCATCAACACCGCCTCGTTCGTGGCCATCCTCGGCGCGGCCACGCCGCAGGTCGCCTACACCGCCAGCAAGGGAGGCGTCCTCGCCATGACCCGCGAGCTGGCCACGATCCACGCCCGCGAGAGGATCCGGGTCAACGCCCTGTGCCCGGGTCCGGTGCGCACCGAGCTGCTGATGAAGATCCTGGATACCGAGGAGAAGCGCCAGCGCCGCCTCGTCCATATCCCGATCGGTCGCTTCGCCGAGGCCCGCGAGATCGCCCAGGCCGCCCTCTTCCTCGCCTCGGACGAGTCCTCCTACATGACCGGCGCCACCTTCCTGGTCGATGGCGGCATCACGGCGGCATACGTGACGCCGGAAGGACCGTAGCCGCGGCAGAGCTGATCTCGGCCAGCCGCTCGTCCTGCGCTAACTCAGGCTGGGATCGGCGCCGGCCGGGAGCCGCCAATCCGGCGGCGGGGCGAGGGCGTTGTCCAGCAGCGCCGGCACCGGGCGCTCGGCGAGATTGGCGAAGTCCAGGAACTGCAGCCCCATGCCGCGCGGCTCCCGCCAGAGGTTGCGCCAGCGGACCACGGCGCGGGCGGAGAACGGTGCGCGGTCGCTCCCGGCCCCCGGGTAGAGGTCGAGCAGGACCACGGTGCCGACGCCGAAGGGGTGGCGGGTCGAGATGAACAGGCCGCCCAGGGAGAGGTTCTCGGCGACGCCGAGGAGGTAGCGGCGATCGTCGGGCCGCACCGGCGTGGCACGGTAGATCACCTCGGTGCCGGGAAGGATGGCGCGATAGTCGCGACGCTGGTCCTGGTCCATGGTCTCTCACCTCCCGGCGGGCACGCCGCCGTCCTGTTGGTCGCCGTGATCGGCGCGGTCGCCATGGCCGCGCTTTTCGCCGCCGGGGCCGGCCGCGGCTCGCGGAGCCGTCTCGCCGAAGGAGTTCTCGTGGCCCGAGCAGGTGCCGCTGGCGGCGAGATGCGGCGCCTCGCCGCCGCTGTCGGCGCCACCCTGGCGCAGGCCGTCCGCGGCCACCTGGAAGGCTTCCTCGACGGAGACGAAGCCGTTGCCCCTGGTATCGCTCTCGGCCGCCACCGCCGCCAGCCACAGGGGCCGGATGAAGGGCTCGCAACGCACCTCGTGGCGGTCGTCGGTGCTCGACACCGCGACGACGTTGCGGCCGAGCGCGAGGGCGGCGTTGGCGAAGCCGCCCGAGTAGCACTGGTCGGCGATCAAGATGAGCTTGCCGAACGGCAGCTCGCTCAGCCGCTGCATCAGCTCGCGGGCGGTGATCGAGCCGCCCTGCAATTCCAGGCTGGTGCGGCCGAACATCCGGTAGCCGTGGCCGGTCAGATAGACCAGCAGCAGGTCGCCGGACCGCATCCGGCCGCGCAGCTGCGCGAACGCCTGCCGCAGCCCCTGCTCGGTGGCCGGCTGGCGCCAGGGGGCCGGCCCGGCCGCGGCGCCTGCCGGGGCTGACCCGGCGGCGTCCGCGGACGCCGCCGGAGCGAGGACCAGCGTGTTCTGCGGCGCGTAGCCCAGCTGCGACAGGCTGGCGAGCGACAGCGCGACGTTGTAGTTATGGGTGAACGAGTCGTCGCCGTTGACGATCAGGGCGAACTGCGTGGCGCCGCCCGTCCCCGTGCCGGCGGGCCGCGAAGGGAGGGACGCCGAGGCGGCGACGGGCGCCGTCGCGGCGAACCACGCCAGCGCGCCGACCAGCGCCGCGACGACGGCGACGGGAAGGTGCCGGCCGCGCGGAGCGGCGGCGGGTTGCTTGCTGCGTGCGGCCTGTGCTCGATCGTTCATGGCTGCCTCCCTGATGGACATTCTCAGGATAGCGGCCATGCCGGGATGCCTCCATCGGACCGGCGACCGACTTCACGTGGGCGGCAGCGGAAGTCGCCTGTAGGACGAAAGCCGACACGGGGCCGAGCCGGGGACGCGGCAGGCACCCCGGGGCGGCTCCCGGCGCTGGTGCGCCGGGGACCGTCCGCGGGAGCGCCGGAGATCGAGGCCGGGGTGAGAAGCCGGGCCGGTGCCGGCACCCGGCCTCAGGGGCAGGGCAGCGCGGCGATGTCTTGCACCGGCGCCGCGGCTTGCAGGTCCTGGTTGGTGTAGACCGCCTGGTTGAGACCCATGGTATCGGTCACGGTGACGATGAAGGCGACGTTGGTGGTGGCCGCATAGAACAACCAGAAGTGCGAGGTCAGCGAGCAGCCGTCGATGATCTTGATCAGCATCTCCGGGTTGCTGGCGCCGAAGAACCAGAAAAGGCCGCCCTCGGTGACGCCGAGGTTGGACAGCGGAATGGCGCTGCCGGAGCCGGACTGGCCGCCGCCCTGGCTGGTCGCGTAGCTGACCTGGACCTTGAAGCGCTTGTCGCCAGGGCTGTGGTCGATGCAGAGGGTGGTGGCATTGGCCACGCACGGCCCGCTCGAGACCACCGGGTTCAGCCACTGCGCGATCGCCGGGTAGGTGACGCTGAAGGCGCCGTCGAACTCCGAGTTGGCGTAATCGCAGCCGTTGTTGACGTCGTGGCCCGAGAAGGCGCAGCCGCCACCGAGCTGGCCGACGACCTGGCCGTTGCCGAGCAGGAGCGGCGCCCCCGAGCTGCCGCCGAAGGTGCCGCCATTCTGCAGCTGGGCATAGATGAACTGCGGCCGCGGCTTCGGGACGTCCGGCGGCTGCGCGTTGCCGCAATTTGGGAAGTTGGTGTCGTCGGTCTGCACGAACGACTGGGAGTACCGTTCGGGATCGATCGCGTTGCCTGGCGCCGGGAAGGAGAGCCGGTAGAGCAATGTGCCTTGCGCCAGCGTGGCGTCGGCGGTCCAGCCCAGGAAGAAGCGGCTGCCCGGCGGCACGGTGTCCGGCGCACTGGTGAGCTGTACGAGGGTGAAGTCCGAGGTAGGGCTGGTAGCAAGCAGCTGGGCGCCGTTGGCGGTCGGCAGCGTCGTCTCGTCCGGAGGCTTGCCGTTGCACGAGGTGGTGAAGTAGTCGAACACCGCCTCCAGGCTGCTGGCCGCCGACTGGTCGGCGAAGCAGTGATTGGCGGTCAGCAGGTAGGGGATGAAGTCGCTCTTGGTGTCAGTGAGCAAGCCGCCCGAGCAGAGCAAGCCCTGGTTCTGCTCGACGAAGGACAGCTGCGCCATGGCATGCCTGTAGGTGGCGAGGTTGGGCAGCGCATTGGCGGCGGAACAGCTCGAATCGACGACGCAGGACGCCTCGCCGGTATCCGCGACGCCGGCGCCGGCACGAGCCAGGTCGACCAGCTCCAGGACCTCGCGCACCGCGAAGCTGGCGGCGGCGGCACCCGCCGGGACGTGGACCTCGAAGAGCAGCGAGTCCCCCTTGACGCTGGGTGTCCACAGGTCGCCCCGCGGCGAGAGCAGCTCGAGCCCGAACTCGCGCGGCGTGCCGCCCTGGGACTCCACCCACATGCGGGTGCCGGCCGGGAGGTGAACGTCGGAGAGATGAAGGCGCAGGCGATAGGCGTCCTGCACCGTGACGCGAGTCCCCCAGGCCAGCCCGCCGGTGCCGCCGGCGGCGAGCAGGCCGCCCGCGAACGGCCGCGGTGCCGCCACCCTGCCGGCGACGCCGGCGACGCCGCCCAGCCGGACGATGGCCGGCGAGACGAGGACGCGCGTGAAGCCGTTCTTGAACGGCAGCCTGCCGGCGGCATTCCAGGCCTTGAGGGCGGCGAGCTGGTCGGCGGCGCCGGCGCTGGCCGGCGGCAGGGTGTGGAGCGGCGCTGCGGCCAGGGCCGATTCGAGCTGCAGCCGCGGCGCCGGAGCCGTTCGCGACGCGGCGGCCGGCGGCATCCAGGCGCCTTCGACGCTCTGGGCGCGGCCGGCGGCGGCGGAGGAGAGAAGGCCGGAGACCAGGGCGGCGGCGGCCAGTGCGGAACGACGGGTGGTCACGAGGAGCTCCTTTCGCGCCGAGCCGGCGGTGGCTCGGATCAGCCTCTCTGAAAGGCTGGCCAGGCGCTGGAATTATAACCGCAGAGATGGTGCAAGCGCATAAAATCGGCCAGGCTCGCCCTGCGCCGCGGGCCGCCAAGACCCCGCCGCCGGCCGCGTCACTCGTGGCGCAGGGCGTCGAGCGGGTCGGCTTCGAGGGCTCGCCGGGCGGGGAGGGCGCTGGCGAGGACTGCCACGCCGGCGAGGAAGAGGGCGATCAGGGCATAGCTCGCCGGATCGGTCGGGCTGATCTCGTAGAGCAGGCGCCCGAGGAGCCGGTTGACGCCGAGGGCGGCGGCGATGCCGCAGGCGATGCCGGCCGCGGTGAGGGCCAGCGCCTGGCCGATCACGATGGCCAGCACGTGGCGGTGGCGGGCGCCCAGGGCCATGCGCACGCCGATCTCGCGCAGGCGCTGGCTGACGTTGTAGGACAGCACGCCGTAGATGCCGATCGCGGCGAGGGCGAGCGCGACGGCGCCGAAGACCCCGAACATCTGGCTGAACAGCCGTTGCTCCCAGGAGCCGGCGCGCCGCACCTGGTCCATGGTGGCAAGCCGGAAGACCGGCAAGGCGGGGTCGGCCGCATGCACCGCCTGCCGGACGAGCGGCGCCAGGGCCGCCAGGCGGACCCTGCCACGCACGACGAGCCCGGTGCCGGGGACCGCCAGGTAGGGGTAGGGCAGGTAGGCGCTCGCCTCGACCCGGTTGGACATCTCTTCGCCCTTGAAGTCGGCGACCACGCCGATGACCGTCAGCCATTCCGGGTGGGGGGTGTCGCTCAGCCGGAAACGCCGTCCGAGCGCCGTCTCGCCAGGCCAGAACCGGTTGGCGAAGGTCGCGTTGACGACCGCCACGGGAGTGAAGGCCGAAGCCTCCGCCGCGGTGAAGTCGCGGCCGCCCAGCAGGCGCGTGCCCAGGGTGCGGAAGAAGTGGGCGGTGACGCTGGTGTAGAAGGCGCTCGGTTCCTTGGCGTGCTCGACGGCCCGCCCCGCGATCGCCACCGTGGCATGGCTGCCGCCGCCGGCGAGCGGCACCAGGTTCGAGGCGGCGGCCTGCTCGACCCCCGGCAGCGCCTCGATCCGGCGCACCACGTCCTCGACGCGCCGGGTCTTCGCGGCCTCCGAGGCGTAAGCCGCGTCGGGCAGGAAGGTGCGCAGCGTCAGCAGCGGCCTGCCGTCGAAGCCGCCGCTCTCCGCGCGCAGCTTCAGGAAGGCGCGGGTGAACAGCGCGGCACCCACCAGCAGCACCAGCACCAGGCCGACCTCGGTGACCACCAGGACGGCACGCAGGCGCTGGCGGCCGGGTCCGGCGCCGGCCGCGCGGCCCCCTTCCTTCAGCGCCTGGTGCAGGTCGCGCCGCGTCGCGCTCGCCGCCGGCGCCAACCCGAACAGCAGCCCGGTGCCGACCGCCGCCAGCAGGGTGCAGAGCAGCACCGGCGCGTCGAGGTCGAAGCGGATCCAGTACGGCAGCGGATGCTCGGCGAAGACCGTCGTCTCGAGCAGCCGGATGCCCCAGGCGGCGAGCAGGCAGCCGAGCGCCGCGCCGGCCAGCGCCAGCAGCACGCTCTCGGTCAGCAGCTGGCGGACGATTCGCCCGCGTCCGGCGCCGAAGGTCAGCCGCACGGCCATCTCCCGTCGGCGGTCGGTGGCGCGCGCCAGCTGCAGGTTGGCGACGTTGGCGCAGGCGATCAGCAGCACGAACGTCACCGCGCCGAGCAGGGTGGCGAAGAACAGCCGCCCATTACCGTTCACCATCTCTTCGCGGAGCGGCCGCAGCGTCGCCTCCCAACCGGTCTCGACGTCGGGATACAGCGCCGCCTGGCGGCGGGCGAAGGCCGCGAGCTCGGCGCGCGCCTGGTCTTCCGAGACGCCCGGCCGCAGCCGCGCCAGCACGTCCAGCCTGCGGTCGCCGCGGGTCAAGACCTGATCCACCGGCGCCACCGGCACCCAGGCCTCCGCGAGGGCCGGGAAGCCGAAGCGCGGCGGCATCACGCCGATGACCGTGTGCGCGACGTCGTTGACCATCACCGTCCGACCCAGGACGCCGGCGTCCCCGTGGAAGCGCCGCTGCCACAGCTCGTTGCCGAGCAGGATGACGGCGGGCGCGCCGGGCCGGTCCTCCTGCGGCAGGAAGCCGCGGCCGAGCGCCGGACGCACCCCCAGGAGCGGCAGCAGCTCGGCCGAGACCCTCTGCCCTGCCACCCGCTCCGGCTCGTCGCCGTTGCCGGCGAAGGTGAGGTTCTGGCTGGCGTAGCCGGCGATGGACGACAGCGTGACGGACTGGCGCTGCAGGTCCAGGAGATCGAGATAGGAGAAGGTGTCGGCGCTCGGTTCCTGCGTGCGGCTGCGGTGCAGCGCCACGATGCGGTCGGGATCGGCGAAGGGGAAGGGGCGGAACAGCGCCGCCTCGACGATGCTGTAGACGGTCGTGTTGGCGCCGATGCCGAGCGCGATGCACAGCACCGCCACGGCGGTGACGCCCGGGTTCTTGGCCAGCATGCGCCAGGAAAGCCGGAGATCTTGCAGCAACGCTTCCACGAGGCACCTCCAACGCGGCGCCCGCCGCCCCCGCCCCAGCAGTCTCAGCCCCTCGCCCAAAGGGACTCCGAGGAAAACGGAGCCACTACCAGGATACGGCACCTCGGCGGTCGAGTTGCAGCCTTGCAACCCCTGCCCTCCGCCACCCGCCAACGGTGGTGCGGCGGTGGCACCGGCAGCATGCAGCACCGGTGCCGGGACCGGTGCCAGGACGGTGCTCCGACGTCAGGGCGTGCCCGGGTGCTCGGCCGCCTCGATCCCCTCGATCGCCGGGAGCGGGCGCACGCCGGGCCCCGGCTCCGGATCCAGGCCGTAGATGCGCTCGAGCTCGGCGATGCGGCGCAGGGACGGCGCGGAGAACGGTGTGCGGCCCGCGAAAGCGTGCAGGACGATGCCTTCCAGCAGGTCGCCCAGCGACAGGTCATAGAGCTCCGCCAGCGCCTTCAGCACCTTGACCAGGCGCTTCTCCATGCGCACCCCGGTCTGGACCCGCTCGACCTGGCCTTCCGGATGCCTCGCCATCGCTCGCCTCCCCTTTCCCAGGGACCGCTCCGGCAGCCCGCCATCGAGGCTCGGCCGGCCCCAATGATCTAGACGGAGAAAGGGGGTGGTTTTGCGTCTGGCGGGGCGTCGTCCTGCCGTTCCGGCGCGGCCGCCGCGGTCGGGCCGGCGGCGACGCGGAGCTCCATGGCCTCGATCACGAAGGTGCCGAAGAGCAGCAGCAGGGCGCTCACGGCGAGCCCGGCCAGGACGCCGCTCGGCAGGTCGCCGTCGTAGACGATGCGTGCCCAGCCCACCAGCACGACGACCGTGGCGGCGAGCAGGGCCGCGGGCCAGCGCCAGCGTGGGCGGTCGAAGGTCAGCAGCAGGGCGGCGGCACCGTAGGCGATGGCGGCGACCAGGGCGTTGCCGCTGAGCAGGCCGGAGAAGATGCCGAGCGCGCCGTTCCACCAGTTCAGCGCCCGGCTGAGGTCGGCGCTGAGCGCCAGGCCGACGAGGTACATCGTGGCCATCACGAGGCCGTGCACGCGCCGGCCCCGGCGGAAGCACCAGAAGGTCACCAGCAGCACGATCACCAGCGCCGCGGGAGCCGAGCCGAGAGCGGCGAAGACCGCCAGCAGGCCGTCGATGAGCGGCCCGCCCGCCGCCAGGCGGTCGGCGACGTGCTGATCGAAGCGGGTGGAGCGGTGGGCGACCACCCTGCCGGCGACGCGGGCGAGCGTGCCGAGCACGGTGAGCTCGATGGCCAGCAGCCAGAGCTGGCTCTGCGTGAGACCGCGGCCGAGCGACTCGCGGACCCACACCTGGACGCGGTCGCGGTGACGCTCGGCCGCGCGCAGCATCAGCAGGCAGGCGGCCAGCACCAGCACCGAGAGCCCGGCGCGGCCGATCCAGTGCTCGACGTGCTGCCAGCTCTCGCCGAAGGCGTAGCCGACCAGCCCGACGGCGGTCGACCACAGCAGGCAGGCGACCGCGTCGACCGCCGCGAACCGCCGCCAGGGGATGCGGCTGATGCCGGCGAACAGCGGCGCGAAGGCGCGGACGCCGGAGAGGAAGCGGGCGATCAGGATGGTCTTGGCGCCGTGCCGGTCGTAGAAGCCGGCAATCGATTCGAGACGGTGCGCGGTCAGGCCGACCCAGCGCCCGTGCCGCTCGACCAGGGCGCGGCCGCCGCGACGGCCGATCCAGTAGCCGCTGTTGTCGCCCGCGGCCGCCGCCAGGAACGCCGCCGCCAGGACCCCGAGGAGGGGCAGGGAGCCCTGGCGCGCGAAGAAGCCGCCCGCCAGGAGCACCGTTTCGCCCGGCAGCGGCACGCCGCAGCCCTCGAGGTAGATCGCGACCACGATCACGGCGAAGCCATAGCTCGCGAAGGCGTTGACCAGCCAGTGGCTCATCGCGTTAAGATACTCCGGAGGGGTTGCAAAATAGAGTGAGTAGGGATATTATATGTCCTGTGACAGCCCAGAACCTTCCCTTCTTCGGCCGTGCAAACCGGCACGGAGAGTTCGTGCCCACCCCGGGCGCGACCGGGGAAGATGGAAGGCCAGGGCCCGACTCCCCAGGGAGATTACATGATCAAGAGTCTGATGCCATGTGAATGCGGAGGCGAGCCGACCGCCAGGAGCCTCTCCTACCTCAGGGGCCGCTGGTTCTGGGTGGTGTGCAACACCTGCCAGGCGCGCTCCGCCGATCGCACCACCCTCGACGAGGCCGCGGCAGATTGGAATCTGCGCGCCAAGCGGAACCAGGCCGAAGCGCGGCAGCCTCGCGCCAAGATCCGGCGCCAGGCCTGACCGGTCTCGAACCGGCGAGTCGCGCAGCCCCCCGGGGCTCGCACCGCCGGGCGCTCCAGTGCTCGGCCTAACGGCGCCGCCGGCCAACGGCGCCGCAGTGCCACCATCGTCTCCGCCGGACAACGGCACCGCAGCTCCATCGTCTCCGCTGCCCAACGGCACCGCGGCCCCATCGTCTCCGCTGGCCAACGGCGCCGCAGCCCCATCGTCTCCGCAGGACCCTCTGAGAAGCCGCCCAGCCTCTCGAGACAGCCCTGAAGGCTCGTCCAGCTCGCGGCTCGTCCGGCAGCTGTCCTGGAACGCCCTGCCTCGGCCAGTCCTCAGCGCTACTTGCTCTTGACTATTGTGTAGTCTATAGTATGATCCAGTTGACAGCGATGGGAATGCCATCGCCCTGAACCGCATCTTCAGACCGCTGGTGCTCGGCGAGTGACATTCTCGAACGGAAGGAAGCGGGGCGACCATGGACACGGAGAGTGCTGAGCTGCGGAAGTTCCGGAAGGAGCTGAACGCCGGGGCGGTCTCGCTGGTGCTGCTGGCGCTGCTGGAGCGCGCCGCGGCGCCGATGTACGGGTACCAGATCGGCCGCTCCCTCGAGGAGATGGCGGGCGGCGCGCCCCTGGTCAAGCAGGGGACCCTCTATCCGCTGCTGCGGACGATGGAGGCCAACGGCTTGCTGCGCAGCGAGGTCGAGCCTTCGGTCACCAGCCCGCCGCGGCGCTACTACACCATCACCGAGCAAGGCCGCCAGGTCCTGCCGCTCTGGCGGGGCGCCTGGGAGCAGACGCGAGACTTCGTGGACGCGATCCTGGGCGACACGCACCTGCACCTGACGGCCGCGGCGGAACCGGCCAGCGAAGGGAGCGAGCATGCCTGACACCGACGAGCAGGTCAGGACCATCCAGGAGTACCTGGACCGCCTGAACGAAGAGCTGGCGGGGAGCGATCCGGCGCTGATCCAGGACGCCCTCTACGATGCCGAGGACTATCTGCGCAACGCCACGGGCGGCGCCGCGGAGGCGGCACCCGGCCCCCACGGGGAGAGGGCGGAGACGGCGGAGACGGCGGCGGCGGCCTTCGAGCGCGCGGTCCAGCGCTTCGGCACGCCGCGCGAGGTGGCCGAGGCCTACCGCGAGAACGACTCGCGCGTCGCCGCGGCGCTCGCCCATCCGGCCCCGCGGGGGGCCCAGGACCCGGCCCGCCGGATCCTGGGAGTCTTCCTCGACCCGCGGGCCTACGGCGCCCTGCTGTTCATGTTCCTGTCGCTGGCGACCGGGGTGCTGTACTTCACCTGGGCGGTGACCGGCCTGTCGCTGTCGCTCGGCCTGAGCATCCTGATCATCGGCTTCCCGGTCGCGCTCCTCTTCCTCGCCAGCGTCCGCCTCTTCTCCCTGGTGGAGGGGAGGCTGGTCGAATCGCTGCTCGGGGTCCGCATGCCCCGGCGGCCGCGGTTCGCGACGCCGGAGGGCACCCTCTGGACGCGGCTGCGTTCCTGGCTGGCCGACCGCAGGACCTGGACGACCCTGCTCTACATGGTCCTCAAGCTGCCCCTGGGCATCTTCTCGTTCGTGCTGTTCACGGTGCTGATGTCGATCTCGCTGGCGCTGCTGGCGGCGCCGATCACCCAGCTCTTCTTCGACGAGCCGTTGATCCACACCTACAGCAATCACTATCTCTACGTGCCCCCCTGGGGGTTCCCGCTGTTCTGGCTGGCGGGCCTGCTCGACCTGCTCCTGGTCATGCACCTCGCCCGGGTGCTCGGCCGCGCCTACGGAGCGATCGCCAAGGCCATGCTGGTGCGGACGTAGAGCGGCGCCGGCCCCGCGGTTGGTGCCTTCGGAAGACGGGCGTAAGATCCTCCCAGCCGGGGTGCCGCGACAGGCGACAGGCGGAGCCGCGGCCTCGCGGACCAACGCCCCTTCCAAGGAGGATCGCCCATGGCCGTACGCTCTCGCGCCGCCGAAGAGTTGAACCCGTTCCGTATCGCGCAGATCCAGCTCGATCGCGCCCTGCCGCACGTGGATGGCAGGGCCGGCCTGCTCGACTACCTGCGCCGGCCCGAGCGCCTGCTGCGGATCGAGTTCCCGGTGAGCATGGACGACGGCAGCATCCGAGTCTTCACCGGCTTCCGCGTGCAGCACAACTGCGCGCGCGGCCCCTACAAGGGCGGCATCCGCTACCACCCCGGGGTGACCGAGGACGAGGTGAAGGCGCTGGCGGCCTGGATGACGTGGAAGACGGCGGTGATGGACATCCCCTTCGGGGGCGCCAAGGGCGGCGTGGTCTGCGACCCGAAGCAGCTGTCCCGCGACGAGAAACGGCGGATCACCCGGCGCTACGTGACCCAGCTCGGCGGCGCGCTGGGCCCGATGGTGGACATCCCGGCGCCCGACGTCTACACCGACGAGACCACGATGGCGTGGATCTTCGACACCTTCGACATGACCCACAAGGGTCAGAACAACCTGCCGGTGGTGACCGGCAAGCCGCTCTCGATCGGCGGTTCCTATGGCCGCTCCACGGCCACCGCCCGCGGAGCGCTGGTCTGCGTCGAGGAGGCGATCGGGCGCGGCCTGATCCCGGGAGTGGAGCAGCTGTCGGCGGCGCGCGTCGCGGTGCAGGGCTTCGGCAACGCCGGCGCGCACTTCGCGCGCCTGGCGGCGGAGGGCGGGGCCCGGATCGTCGCGGTGAGCGATTCCGCGGGCGGCATCCGCTCGGCCAAGGGTCTCGACGTGGCCAAGGTCCTGGCCCACAAGGCCAAGACCGGCAGCGTGGTCGGCCTCAAGGGGGCCGACAAGGTCAGCAACGAGGACCTGCTGGAGCTCGATTGCGACGTGCTGGTGCCGGCGGCGCTCGAGAACCAGATCACCCGCCGCAACGCCTCCCGCATCCGCGCCAAGCTCGTGGCCGAGGCGGCCAACGGCCCCACCACGCCGGTGGCGGACGAGATCCTGGCGAAGCGCGGGATCGTCGTCGTCCCGGACATCCTGTGCAACGGCGGCGGTGTGACCGTCTCGTACTACGAGTGGGTGCAGAACCTGCAGGACGAGCAGTGGGACGAGGCCACGGTCAACGCCAAGCTGCGCCGCAAGATGGTCAAGGCCTTCCACGAGGTCTTCGACATCGCGGAGAAGAGGCAGGTCGATCCGCGCGTCGCCGCCTACGTGCTGGCTCTGGGCCGGGTCGCGGTCGTCACCGAGCTGCGAGGGATCTGGCCCTAGTCCATTCGGAGTCTGCCCGCTCTCCCGGTTCCCCCTTGCACTTCGACAGGAGTTGGCGTAGGCTTCTCCTGTAGAAGCGAAAGGGGACAGCCCTTGGAGAGCGACCGCATCGACCTGCCGCAAGGCACCCTGGACCTGCTGATCCTGAAGACCGTGGCGCTCGAGCCGCTGCACGGCTGGGCGATCTCGGTGCGGGTCCAGCAGATCTCCGGCGGCGCCCTGCAGATCCAGCAGGGCTCGCTGTACCCCGCGCTCCACCGCCTCGAGCGGCGCGGCTGGATCCAGGCCCGCTGGGGGACCTCCGAGAACAACCGCCGCGCCAAGTACTACGAGCTGACCGCACGCGGCCGCCGCGAGCTCGCGGAGGAGGAGAGCGCCTGGCTGCGCCTGACGGCCGCCGTCGCCCAGGTGCTGGGCGAGCCGTCCTCGTAGGCGCCCCCTCTTGAAAGAATTTTTCGAAGCGAAGGGGAGGGGGCGTCCCCTTCCCCCCCGGAGGGGTGGGAAGGGGATCGAGGGGATGCGGGGGGCGACCCGATAGACGCTTTGAGTAGGCCTCGAGACCCCAGCGCAGCGCTGGCCTTCGTGCCTCGGGGGTCGCAGGTAACCTGGGAGAGTGCGATGCTGAGCGAATTGAGTGATCTGATCCATCGCTGCCGTGCACTGTTCCGGCGCGGCGCCGTCGAGAGCGAGCTGGACGACGAGCTGCGGTTCCACTACGAGCGCGAGATCGAGCGGCACCTGCAGGCCGGCCGCACGCGCCAGGAAGCCGAGCGCCTCACCCGGCTGGCGTTCGGCGGCCTCGACCAGGTCAAGGAGTCCTGCCGGCGGGCGCGCGGCACCGAACCGCTCGAGAACCTGCTGCGCGACCTCGGCTACGGCCTGCGGATGCTGCGCACCCATCCCGCCTTCAGCGCCATCGCCGTGCTCACCCTGGCGATCGGCATCGGCGCCAACACGGCGCTCTTCTCGGTGGTCGACAACGTGCTCTGGAAGCCGTTGCCCTTTCCGCATCCGGAGCAGCTGGTCAGGCTCCACGAGAGCAAGCCGAACTTCGAGAACGGCTCCATCTCGTACCTGAACTTCCGCGATTGGCAACAGGAGAATCACACGTTCTCGGCCATCGCCATCGCGCGCACCACCGGCTTCAGCCTGACCGGCCGCGGCGAGGGCGAGCAACTCGACGCCGAGGCGGTGTCGTCGGACTTCTTCTCCCTGCTCGGAGTGAAGCCGCTGCTCGGCCGCACCTTCGTGCGCGGCGAGGACGAGATCGGCGCGCCGCCGGCGGTGCTGGTCAGCGCGGCGTTGTGGCGGCGCAAGCTCGGCGCCTCGCCGGACGTGGTGGGCAAGAGTCTCACCCTCGATGGGCGGGCCTACCCGATCGTCGGCGTCGTCGAGCCGGGCTTCGGCCTCCAGATCCAGGGGTTCTTTCCGGCCGACGTGTACGTGCCGCTCGGCCAGTGGCGCAACCCGCTGCTGCGCAGCCGCGCCTTCGGCCTGGGAATGCACGGCGTGGGCAGGCTCGCGCCCGGCGTCACCATCGAGCAGGCGCGTGCCGACCTGCAGCGCGTCGCGCGGAACCTCGCCGCGGCCTACCCGGAGGACGACAAGGGGGTCGGCGCGAAGGTCCTGCCGCTCCAGGACGAGGTGGTGCGCGACGTGCGGCCCTATCTCGTGGTGCTGCTGGGCGCGGTCGGCTGCGTGCTGCTGATCGCCTGCGTCAACGTCGCGAACCTCCTGCTCGCCCGCTCGACCGGGCGCGCGGGCGAGTTCGCCGTGCGCGCCGCCCTGGGGGCGAGCCAGGGACGGCTGATCCGCCAGCTGCTGACCGAGAGCGCCCTGCTCGCGGTGGCGGGCGGCGCGCTCGGCGTGCTGCTGGCGGCATGGGGCACGCGGGCGGCGCTCGGCCTGCTGCCGACCGCCCTGCCGCGGGCGAACGAGGTCGGGATCGACATGCGCGTCCTGGCCTTCACGCTGGCGATCTCGCTGGCCGCGGGATTGCTCTTCGGTCTCGCGCCGGCGCTCGAGATCGCGCGCGCCAGCTGGCAGCAGGCGCTCAAGGAGGGCGGCCGCGGCGCGAGCGGCGCGCGGCATCGCGCCCAGAGCGTCTTCGTCGCCGTCGAGATGGCGGCGGCGCTCGTGCTGCTCGTCGGCGCGGGCCTGATGATCCGCAGCATGGGGAAGCTCTGGAGCGTGGATCCCGGGTTCCGGCCCGAGCGGGTCACGATGGCGAACCTCGCCCTGCCGCCGCCGCTGATGACGGCGAGCCCGGCCGCGGTTCGTGCCGAGTGGCGCGCGGTCGACGCCAAGCTGGCGGCGGTGCCGGGCCTGCTGAGCTCGTCTCTCACCTGGGCGGCCATCCCGGTGCTCACCGACGACGAGCTGCTCTTCTGGATCGACGGCCATCCCAAGCCCGCCAGCGACAACGAGATGAGCTGGGCGCTCCGCTACATCGTCGAGCCGGGCTACCTGCGGACCCTGGGCATTCCGCTGCTGCGCGGCCGCTTCTTCGATGCTCACGACGACGAGCGCTCGCCGCCGGTGGCCGTCGTCGACGAGAACTTCGCGCGGCAGTACTTCGGCGGCCGGGACCCGCTCCACCAGCGTCTCAACCTGAACGGCGGCGCCCGCCGCGCCGAGATCGTCGGCGTCGTGGGCCATGTCAAGCAGTGGGGGCTCGATCGGGACGGCAAGGGTCGGCTGCGGGCCGAGGTCTACCTCCCCTTCATGCAGATGCCGGACGCGGCGATGGTGCTCACTCCCACTAATTCGACGGTCCTGGTGCGCTCCGCGCCCGGAGCGCCGCCGGTCCTCGCCGCCGTCCGCCGCGTCCTGCACGAGATCAGCGCCGATCTGGAGATCTCCGGCGTGCAGACCATGAACGAGATCGTCGCCGGGTCGCTCGCGGCCCGCCGCTTCTCGATGATCCTCCTCGGCTCCTTCGCGCTGGTGGCACTGGCGCTGGCCGGCATCGGCATCTACGGGGTGACCTCCTACCTGGTGGGCCGGAAGACGCACGAGATCGGTCTCCGCATCGCGCTCGGCGCGCGGCGGGCCGACGTGCTGCGGTTGGTCCTGGGCCAGGGCGCCAGGACGGCGCTCGCCGGCGCCGCCGCCGGGCTGGCCGCCGCGCTGGGGCTGACCCGTCTCATGAGTCACCTGCTCTTCGGCGTCAGCGCCACCGACCCGCTCACCTTCGCCGGGGTCGTCGCCGTCCTGATCTCCGTCACCCTCGCCGCTTGCTACGTGCCGGCGAGCCGTGCCATGGGCATCGATCCGACCCTGGCGCTGCGCCGCGAATGACCGGGACCGCAGGCGGTCGAGTTGTCTATAGAATGGCCGGATCAGGCGCGGTGACCGAGCGGCAGTGAAGCCGCTCCGGCGGACGAAGGGAGGACGGCATGAAGAGACTCGGGGTGCTGCTGTCGGGTATCGCGGTCGGTGGATTGCTATTCGTGGCCGGCTACAGGCTGGCGGAGGCCCAGGACCCGGTCCAGGTCAACGCGAAGTTCATCAAGGTCAAGCTGGACAACAGCCGCGTGCGGGTGTTCGAGTCGGTCCTGCAGCCGGGCGAGAAGGAGGAGATGCACTCCCATCCGGCCTACATCACCTACGTGGTCGCCGGCGGCAAGCTCCGCAACCACCTGGCCGACGGCAAGACGGCGGAGGCCGAGCTCAAGACCGGCGACGTCCTCTTCCGCGAGCCGCTCACCCACTGGGCCGAGAACATCGGCACCACCCCGATCGACGTCCTGATCGTGGAGCTCAAGAAGCCGGGTTGAGGGGTTGGCGGCTCCTCGCCGGTTCCCGCCGCGCGAGGGGGTGACACCGCCGCTGGACATGAAGCGGGCTGGTCGTGTCGTGGCCGGTGGCGGCGATCGCTCACCGGCCGTCGATCCTTTCCGCCGTGTGAGCGAGGTCTCGGCTCCGGCAGCGAGCCGCCGGCGTGATCGTCGCGCCGGTGGACGCACTTTCCAATATTCGCATATACCTTCGATCATAAACATTGACTCCGGCTTTGCTGTTTTATAGGCTGACGCGAAATCGCAGCAAACATCAGGAGGGACGATGCCCTGCTCGCTGAGAGCCGCCGGCTTCCATTGGACCGCACCGAAAGGCAGTGTCGTGACGGTGAACGTCGTCGCGAGTGTCACGAATCTCGTCCGTGCCAGGTACAACGGCGCCGTGCAGCCGGTGAACGGCAACAGCACGACCTTCACGGTAGTGGAGGGCAATGCCTCGCTGGACCTCTACCTGGCCGGCGCGCCGGACGATGTCGAGTTCGTCGAGGATTGCGGCGACGGCACCACCCAACACCTGGACGGCTATCAGCATGACTTTCGCCCCACCCCCAGCTTTACCATCGTGGGAACAGCTGCATAGGTGCCCGCGATGAGGACCGAGACGACACCCCGTCCGACGTTGCTCGCCGCCTTCGCTCTGGTAGCCATCGCGCTGGGTACTCCAGCATCGGCGCAGACCGAGCCTGCCCGGTGCCAGGACAAGCCGGAGATCTGCGCCTATGATGGACCGCTGAATGCTCTGATCAGCGCAGTTGGCACGAAGGACGAAACCAGAGAAACCAAGATCCACGACGCCCTCCGTGTCCTCGTGGACCCCAACAGTTATAGGCAATATTTCGTGCTGGCGCTGTCGGCAGGCACGTCGTTCGAGAGCGCCGTGGCCGCGTGGGAGCGCGCGCGGGTGGACAAGCAGGTCGGCGCGGGGCCGAAGGCCACCGGCACGACCGACCTCGTCGCCAGGCCCAGTACGCCCGACCTCCTTGGCTTGGCGGTCCAGCTGGGCGCCTTGACGGAGACCGTCAACGGCACGACCGCGACGTTCAATGCCAATGCCTACGGCTCCTATCGTGCAATCATCGGCCAACCGGAGATCTGTCTGGCTTGCGCCGACACGCCGTGGCGGAAGCTGAACTTCGCCCTGACGTTCGACCTCAGTCATGTGGGCAGCCGGCAGGTGCCGACGACTGGTGCCGCGACGCCATCGACGCCGAACCTGACGATGGTCGAGCTTCCACAGAGCTCGCGCCAGTTTTCGTCCGTCACGGCGAGATACAGTTTCCACAACCCTCTCGATCCGCGCTCGCCGGAATTCAAGCAGGCCTGGTCGGCGGCCTTCAAGAGCCACAGTTCAGAGCTGGCGAAGGCGGCCGACAATCTCGCCAAGGCGCTCGAGCCAGTGATGCAGCCCTTCGTCAAGAATCAAGACAAGATAGAGAACCTGGCAGATCAGAATCAACAGCAGGCCATGATCGCCGCGGCTGAGCAAGGGCGAGCCGCCTTGAACGACGCATTCGCCAAGTATTTCATCAAGCTTGAAGCGTTGGCCCGCGCCGCGATACCGGATCTCGATCAAAGAGTGGCCGCGGCGGCGGCGGCCTACGCCCAGTACGCGGCGGTGAATTACGACACCGTGCAGGGGGCCCGGCAGGCGCCTGGCAGCAGGCCCCAATTCACGGCCGAGTACACCTATGATCATCCTCAGAGCCAGCCCGACAGCCATGAGCTCATGGTGATCCTGGCCTGGAGCCCGCCCGGCCAGCAGGGCGCACCGCCCGCGCTGTTCACCCTGAACCTCGGGGGCAGCATCTACGGTGGAGCGATACCGGCAGGCACGAAATACGGCCGGGCGCGCGACTTTCAGGTCGCGTTTCAATTCGACCGCGCCATGGGTGATCCGGTCACTCACCCGGTCGCCCTCAGCCTGGCGGGCTACGCCCAGTACCAGCCCGATCCCTCGGTCCTCGACATCGGACCGGGGAACCTGGCGCCGGGGACGAACATCACGCTGCCCCAGGATGCGAAGGTGCTCCTCGGCACCAAGGGATTCTTGGGCATCGTGCAAGCGAAGTTGACCATCAATACGAAGTCGGGCGTCAACATCCCGTTTGCCGTGAGTTGGGCCAACAAGACGGACTTGCTGAAGGCCACCGACGTGCGTGGCCACGTCGGCATCACCTACGACTTCGAGTCGCTGAGCCAGATCTTCGGCGGGAAGTAGCCTTGGCGATCGGTATGGGTCACGGCTTGATGCCGAGCGCGACGAACTGGGCGCCCAGGGGGACCTGCGCCAGCAGGCGCTCGGCTCGCCGCCAGCCGCGCCCGCGCCACGGGAAGAACAGGCCGTAGCGCGACTCGATGCGGGACAGGCCAGCGCGGCGCAGCAGGCGGCGCGTCTCGGCCAGCGACAGCAGCGCGGCGTCGCGGTCGAAAGGGCACCGGGCGACGACGCGCCGCGTGAGCGGGTTCCAGGGGTTGTGCTCCCAGAGCGCCACCAGGCCCCCGGGGCGCGCCAGCCGCGCCATCTCTCCCACCATGGCGTCACGCCACCCGCCCGGCGGCACGTGGTGGAGCACGCACACCGCGAACACCAGGTCGAAGCTGCCGCCGGCGAACGGAGCCTGTCGGCCGTCGCCGGCGACGAGCCCGCACCGATCGCCGGCCTGGGCGCGGGCCCGGGCGCCGGCTGGGGCGGCGGCCTGGCCGACCTGGCTGGCCTGAGCCAGGCAGCCGAGCGACAGGTCCATGCCCCAGAGACGTCCGATGCGCTGCCGCAGCCGGAGCTGCATCAAGCCGGGGCCGCAGCCCACTTCCAGGGCGCGCACGGCGGACGGTTCTCCCAACCGCTCACGAATCGCCTCCTCGATCTGCCGCGCCTTGACGTCGAGGTAGAAACCCTGTGCCTGGCCGCAGAAGGCGACGGCCCTGTCGACCTCCTGCGCATAGCCGGCGGCGACGTCGTCGAAGTCCATGATCAGCTCCCGCCGGGGCGCCTGGCGGTGACGGCGTCCAGGCCTTCCTCGAGCCGGCGCGGCCGGAAGCCGAGCTCGGCCGCCGCGGCGTCGATCTCGTACGGCTTCGGGCTGAGCAGGCGGGGCACCTGGTCGGCGTACAGCGGCGGGCGCCGCAGCGGCAGGAAGGCGAGCAGGAGGGCCGCGCCGTGGAGGACGGTCCCGGGCACGCGCACCCGCCGCGGCCGGGTGCCGAAGTAGGCCGCGAGGCGCTCGACGAGATCCAGGTAGCTGATCTCCTCGGGGCCGGCGAGGTGGAGGACGTGTCCCGCCGCGGGCGCCCGCACCGCGGCGCACAGGCCCTCGACGACGTCGTCGACGAAGACCGGCGCCAGGCGATAGCGGCCGTCGCCGACGACCGGGACCCACCGCGCCTGGCGCACCCGCTCGATCACCGCGGAGAGGCCCTCGCTGCCGGCGCCGTAGACCTCGGCCGGCCGCAGGATCGTCCACGGGATGCCCGAATGTCGCACCGCCGCTTCGGCGTGGAGCTTGGAGCGGCTGTAGGCTCCGCCGCCGGGGTCGATCGCCCGCGTGCTCACGTGCACGAAGCGCCCGATACCGGCCTGCCGGGCCGCCGCCAGCAGGTGGCCCGTGCCGGCGGCGTTGACGCGCTCGTACCGGCTCGCGTCGTTGCTGTGGGTCAACGCGGCCAGGTGCAGGACGGCGTCGCAGCCGTCACACACGCGCGCCAGGGACGACGGCTCCGCGAGGTCGGCCCGCACGGTCTCCCAGCCTGCCGGGACGTCGAGGGCGGCTCGCCGATGAAGCACCCGGCCGCGGACTCCCAGCCGCGCGAGCTTCGGCAGCAGCCGGGCGCCGAGGTTGCCGGGGCCGGTGACGAGGAGTCTCACGCCCGCGGCTGCCGCCGGAATTCCCGCAGGCGATAGCGCGCCAGGTTGCGGAGGAATTGCAGCACCGTTCGCAGGTTGATGAAGGAGCGCCGCCCGGTGAGCGCGAGGAAGTCGGTCTCGACCTCGCCGATCCGGAAGCCGAGACGCCGCGCCTGGATCATGATCTCGGCGTCGATGAACCAATCGTCGGATGCGAGCTCGAGGCGCTGGAAGGCGGCGCGAGTCATGACCTTGGGCTTGGCGTTCACGTCGCGCGCGTGGAGGCCCGGAAAGAGCAGGCGGAAGAGCGCGTTGAAGCCGAGCGAGATCACCTTGCGCAGCAGGCCGTCGCCGCGGTGCACGCGGGAGGCCTTGACCAGGTCGTAACCGCCCCGGTCGAGCTCCTGGATGGTGCGCAGCAGGTCCTCGGCGAGGATCTGGCCGTCGCCGTCGATGATCGCCAGGCGTTCGCCGCGAGCGAGGTCCAGGCCGGTGCGCATGTCCCAGCCCATCATGCCCCGCTTGGCCACCGCCGAGCAGACCACGTGCGAGTCGTTCGCGGCGATGCCTCTCACCACCTCGGGGGTCACGTCGCTCGTGCCCTCGAGATAATTGCCCACCAGCACGAGCTGGTACTTCGTGATCCCACGCGCGACGAGAGTCGATGCGATGTCGTCGGCGACCAGGCGCGCCCGTTCCCCGGCGCGAAAGCAAAGCACGACCACCGAGAGATCGGGGCGCCCTGCCTGCGTCATGTCTTCGGGAGACGGCACCGGGATCGGCTCAGGCTGCCTGCGAGGAGAATCTAGCACGCGCGCCGCACGGCGCCGGGCGCTGCCGGGGCGACCCCGGATCTCGGATCCTCGATCTCGGATCACTCGAGCAGCAGCAGCCGCCGCTGGGCGGTCGACAGCGGGCGCCGGATGATGCGTTCCTCGGGCCGGTACGCCGCCGCGGCTGCCGCCGCTCCCGCGGCGAGCGGGTCGCCGGCGAGCGAGGCGCGCAGCCGGTACACGCCGGCCGGCGGGTCGTAGTCCATGAGGACCGTGCGGTCGTAGTCGAAGTGATCCGGCGCGCAGGTGCGCGCGGCGAAGCAGTCGCCCTTCCCGGCGTGCCAGCAGTCCAGGCCCCGCGGACCCGGCCGGCACCCGGTGTCGAGCTGCGGCCCCAGGCGCAGGCCGTGAATGTGCGGCTCGTCGTAGAGCAGCCTCAGCCACGAGATCGTCAGGTATTCGACCTGGGTAGCCAGATAGACGGGGGGCCTGTCGCCGCTCCGCAGGATGAGCCTGGTTCCCGGGCGGAGCGCCGGCGCGCCGATCGCGATCGACAGCAGCTCGCGCCGGTGCTGCCGCCAGGTCGACAGGAAGAGGTCCTGCCGCTCGAGGCCTCCCCAGGTGCCCAGTCCGACAAACAACGCGGGCACCGCGAGGACGCCGAGCCTGGCCCGCGGCCATCTCGCCGCCGCCCAGCCCGCGAGGATGCCGAGCGCGAGCGAGACCCAGATCCGCGACAGCACGTGCGTGCGGTAGCGGATGTCGGAGAGTTGGACGGTGGCGTACGCGGCGTTGGCGGCCAGGGCCATCGACGCCAGGAGCGCCGCCAGGCCGAGCACCCTTGCGGCAGGCGCCGGCGGCGGCTCGAGCGGCATGCGCCGGAGCCGCAGCGCCAGGGCCGCGACGGCGAACGCCGCCGCCAGGGCCATGGCGGCGGCGGGGATGGCGACGGGCGGCCTGACGTACCAGAGCTTGCGGGCGAAGGCCCACTGCCAGGGCATGAAGTTCTCGGACCAGAGGGTCATCGCGCGGCTGGCCAGCTCGCCTGGCGGGACCGGCCTCAGGGCCACGGCGGCGTAGCTCGCCGGGTCGTGCAGGAAGCGCCACTCGAGGAGCGCGACGGGCGCCGCGACCGCCCCCCACGCCAGCAGCAGCGCCACCGATCGGGGGCGTGGCCGGAAGCCCGCCTGCCAGGCCACGAGGAGCGGCAGGAAGACCAGCGCCGGGATGGCGACGTCGATCGTCCACAGGCTGGCGGCCAGCGCCGCGGCGGCGACCGGCAGCCAGCCCGCGCCGCCGCCCCGCAGGAAGCGCAGGCCGCTGCCGATCGCCAGGAGCAGCATGAGCACGGCGAACTGGTAGCCCATGGCCGTGAGGTTGTCGGTCAGGTAGTCGCTGGTCGCCGTCAACGTCAAGGCGATCACCAGGAGGCGGGTGAGGGGACGGCGCGGGATGAGCAGGCCCGCGAGCCAGCCGGCGGCGAGGGCGTTACCCATCCAGAGCGCGCCGTACAGGAGTTGCAGGGCGCGGACCGGATGCGGCGTGGCCAGGGCGAGGAGGAACGGCAGCTCGTAGAGCCGGCGCAGGGGACTGCCGGTCGGCGCGAACACTCCCGCCCATCCCTGCCCGCGGCGCGCCAGCGCGACCCCGAGCAGCGCCGCGTCGTCCTGCCACAGGCCGCACAGCGCCGCGGTCAACCCCCAGACCAGCAGGGTCAGGAACGCGTACAGGGCGGCGTCGGCGGCGATCGCGGCGGCGGCCCCGGAAGCGGGGGATGCGGGGAGAGCGGGGGAAGCTGGGAGAGCGGGGGACGCGGGGGGAGCGGGGGAGCCCTGAGGCGGCCGATCCTCCCCGGCAGGCGCTGGGGCAGGCTCGGTCATCTCAGCGCCCGCTGCCTGGGGCGACCGCGAGGGACCGGGACCTTCGCGCCCGGCTCACTCACCGGTCTCGAGGGCCGCGAGCTCCTTCGGCGGCGGCGCGATCGCCGGCAGCTTCAGCAGGCAGGCGTCGTCGGTCGGGGGGACGGTGTCGCAGCAGGCGTCCGCCGTGACGAAGTACGCCGTGCCGCGAGGCGCCGACCGGCAGTCCGCATGCTCGAGGCGGAGGAAATAGTCGCGGGGCCTGGCGTCGTCCAGCTTCGCCCAGGCAGAGGCCGTGGGCTGGCGGCCCGGCGCCGGAGGCTCCGACAGCTCCCGGTAGCGGCGCGGCTCGAGACGGACGATGACGCCGCCGCGGCGGCGGACGCGTTGCTCGACCAGGTCGTCGTACGGCCGAGCCTGCAGCCGCTGACCGCCTTGCAGCCGCTGCGGGATCTGGACCGGAGTGTCATAGTCAGTGCGGAACGCCTCGAGAGCCGACCGCAGGTCCTGGTCGCCCGCGCGGCAGGCGGTGACGTTGGCCTCCAGCAGCCGCGGGGTTCCCGGCGCCTTGGCAGGCGGGCAGGAGGCGGGCGCCGGCCGGGCAAGGAGAAGCAGCGCTGCTGCCAATGCGAGCCTCATCTCGAGGTACAGCCTAACAGGAAGCGGCTGCCACCTGCATGACCGAAGGACCAAGACGACCTTTGTCCCGCGACGGCCGTACTCACCCCTCGCGGGCGCGGCGGCGTCGCGCTCAACTCTTGAGAATCGGTGCCGGGTTCATCCGCGCCGCCCGCACCACGGGGAGCAGGCAGGCCGCCAGGGCGACTGCCAGCAGGATCACGACCGCGACGGCGATGCTGAGCTCGTCCATCGGGCGCGCCTCGTAGAGGAAGCCGGCGAGGAGCCGCCCGGTCGCCAGCGAGGAGGCGAGCCCCGCGGCGACACCGGTGAGCGTGAGGGCGGCGATCCAGCGCAAGATGAGCGCGGCGATCGAGGCGGGTCTGGCCCCGAGCGCCATGCGGACCGCCAGCTCCCGCCGCCGCTGCGCCACGGCGAGCGCGGTCACGCCGTAGATCCCGACCGCGGCGAGCAGGAGAACGACGGCGGCGAAGCTGTCGATCAACCCGGCGGAGAAACGCCGGGGGGAGAGACCGCGGCGCAGCACCTGCTCCATGGTCTCGGGCCGCTGCATCACCTGCCCGGGACGAAGCTCTCGCGCCACGGCCTGCAAGGCGGCGAGGGCGGCCGCCTCCGACCCGCGGGCTCGCGCGACGATGGTCACCGGGCTCCCGGGGTCCTGGGCGAAGGGAACATAGATCTCGGGCTCCGGCAAGCGGTCGAGCGTGGCGCCGCGCACGTCGCCGACGACGCCGACGATCAGCCGCCGCGGCGCTTCGGGGCCCTCGTCCTCGACGCTGCGGATCCGGCGGCCGACCGGCGGCCGGCCAGCCAGGTAGCGCCGCGCGAAGCTCCGGTTCACGATCACGACCGGCGGCGCCTTCGCGCCATCCGCGGCGCCGAAGTACCTTCCGGCCTCGAGTGGGACGCCGAAGGCGCTGAAATACCCGGGTGTCACCAGGCGGAACATGGCGCTCTGCCGCTGCTCCGCGGCGTCGGGCTGGCCCTCGAGGCTGAACCCCATCTCGAACCAGCCGCCGGCGAGCGGTTGGGGAGCGATCGCTCCGACGGCCGCGATCTCCGGCCGCTGTCGCAACCGATCCTCGAGACGGGTGACGAACCTCGCGACCTGTTGCCGGTCCGTGAGCGGCTGCGGGATGACCAGGAGACTGCCGAGGACCATGCGGTCGGTGCGGAAGCCGGGATCGACGCGGTCCAGGGCGGCGAGCGTCCGGACCAGCAGCCCGGCGCCGACCAGGAGCACGATGCTGGCGGCGACCTCGGTGGCCACCAGCACCCCGCGCGAGCGCAGCGCGAAGCGCCCCGCGGTCGCGCCGGCGTCGCGGAACGGCTCGTAGGAACGCCGCCGCCAGGTCCACAGCGCCGGCAGCAAGCCGGCGAGGAGGCCGCCGGCCAGCGACAGGCCGAAGATGCCGAGGACGACCGCGCCGTCGAGGTGGACGGCGTCGAGACGCGGCGTCTGGGGCGGTGCCAGCCGGCGCAGGACCGCGAGGTAGACGTCGCCCAGGAAGAGCCCCAGCGCCGTCGCGCCGGCCGCCAGCAGCACGCTCTCCGCCACGAACAGGCGCACGATCCGGCCTGGCCCGGCGCCGAGGGCCAGCCGCACCGCCAGCTCGGTGCGCCGCGCGGCCGCACGCGAGAGGGTGAGATTGGCGACGTTGAGGCAGGCGACGAGCAGCACCAGGGAGACGGCGCTCAGCAGCAGCAGCAACGCCTTGCGGGCCTTGCCGACGACCGAATCGAGCAGCGGCTCGATCCGGGCCCCGATGCCGTGCATCTCCTTGGGATAGTCGGCGGCGATGGACGTGGCCACCCGATCCATGTCGGCCTGCGCCGCCGCCGGCGAGACTCCCGGCCTGAGCCGGCCGATCACGTTGGCGTAGTTGTAGGAACGGTCCCCTAGCGGCGGCGAGAAGTCCATGACGTTGAAGAGCTCGGCGTCGCCGGTCAGCGGGGCGTGGAACCCCGGCGGCAGCACACCCACCACGGTGAAGGAAATGTCGCTGACCTTGATCTGCTTGCCGACGATCGCGCGATCGGCGCCGAGGCGGCGCCAGAGCGGATCGGCGAGGATGGCGAGGGGGTTGTTCTTCGTCTCGTCGTGCGGGAGGAAGGCGCGGCCCAGCGCCGGCTTCACGCCCAGCACCTGGAAGAAGTCGTGCGACACCCGGGCCGACGGCACGCTCATGCCGAGCGTGTTGAGGTCGAGGGTGCCGTGGATGAAGAGAGCCATGCCGGAGAAGGAGCGGTTGCGAGCCCGCCAGTCGGCGAACACGGGGCGGCTGGTGTAGTCCTGGCGATCGCCGCCGCGCGCTCCCATGTCCTGCCAGATCGAGTAGAGGCGGCCGGCGTCGGGGACGTCGAGGGGGCGCAGCAGGACACCGTAGACGGCGCTCAGGACCGCCGCGTTGAGCCCGATGCCGAGGGCCAGGGTGAGGGCCGCCGCGAGGGTGTACCCGGGAGCCCGGCGGAGCGAGCGCATCGCCTGCCGGAGATCGTGGAGAACGTCGGGAACGAAGGTCATGGCACCTCCGAGCAGCCGAGCCCCGAGGAGCGGGAAGCCCCCGCTACGAGATCGGCGTCGGCTCGTCTTCGAGTCTAAGCGGTCCGCGGCGCGCTGTCGACCGGAGCCAAGATGGAGCGATCGCAGGGAGCTGTTACGATCTCTGAATGCCTTTCCCTGCGGCGGTCGTGCCGCGCGGCGCGGCCTGGGAGCGCGCCGCCCCGTGGGCGCTCGCCCTGGCCGCCTGCGGCACGGCGCTCGCGGTCCTCTCGCGCCAGGTGCTCTCGCCGCTGGACCCCGCGGGGAAGAGCGACTTCATGCAGCACGCGGCCTTCGCCCGCGCGCTCTGCCAGGGCGGCGGCATCGAACCGCACTTCCTCTTCGAGCTCGTGGTCTGCGGCATCGCGGCCCCTCTCGGCGGCGGTCACGCCTTCGAGCTTGCCGCCGTCGCCGTCGCGGCCCTGGCGGTCGTGGCCAAGGTCGGCCTGACCTACCGCCGCATCCGCGAGGCGGGGGAGGTGGGCGCCGCGTCCCTCGCCGCCCTGGCCCTGCTCTTCGCGATGCCGCTCTTCAACTGGTGGAAGTTCCCCCAGGTCTATCTCGGCCAGATCAGCCCCAACGTCTGGCACAACCCGACGGCGATCGCCGTCCTGCCCCTGGCGATGCTGCTCTTCGCGGCCGCGTCGAGGACGACGATCACGGACCGGCCGCGCCGGCTCGCCGGCGCCGGAGCGCTGGCGCTCTTGAACGGCCTCGTCAAGCCCAACTACCTGCTGGCGCTGCTCCCCTGTTGGCTGGCGTTGCTCGTCGAGCGCGCGGCGCGCTCGCCGCGGCCCTCGGACACCGGTTGGCGCCGGCCCGCGATCTTCGTCGCGGCGGTCTTGACGCCGGTCGCCGCGCTGTTCGCGTGGCAGGCCTGGCGCCTCGCGGGCAGCGGCGGCGGCGTCGAGATCGCGCCGCTCGCCGTCTGGCGCCTCTACTCGCCGAACATCCCGGCTTCCATCCTGCTGAGCCTCGCCTTCCCGCTCGGCGTGCTCGCCCTGCATTGGCGCAGCGCGCGCCGGCAGGCGCCGCTGGTCCTGGCCTGGTCGGTGCTGCTGGTCGCCGTGCTGCAGATGGCGCTGCTGGCCGAGCGCGGGCCGCGATGGACGCACGCGAACTTCTTCTGGGGCGCCTACGCGGCCAACTACCTGCTCTTCGTCGAGAGCGCCGTGCTCCTGGCGGGCGCGCCGCGCACCTGGCGCACCACCCTGGCCTGGGGCCTCCTGGCCGCGCACGCCGGCGCCGGACTGGTCTACGCCGGGCTCATCGTCGCCGGGTAGGGCGATAGCGGGACGCTACTCGACCATCTCGATCAGCACGCCGTGGGTCAGGGAGGCCGGGATCAGGAAGCGATCTCGGCCGTGGTAGCGGAAAGTCGGGAGGGTCAAGCCGGTGTTGCCCTCGACGAGGCGATGCGCGGCGACGAGATCCTGGACGGCCAGGCTCACGCCGAGGATTCCTTCTCCGCGGTCGGCGGCGAAGTCGGCAACCAGGCCGGGGCCATCCGGTTGGAGGAGGGCGAGGGTGGCGTTGTGGTAGCGCACCCGGGCGCCGCGGCCGCCCAGATAGTCGATCTTCTCGTTCCTGGCCACGACCTCGAGACCGAGGCCGGCGTAGAAATCGATCGCCGCGTCGAGGTCCGCCACGATCAGCCAGAGTGTGTCGATCCTCTCTGCCGTGTTGGGGTGCGGCCGGGGTGCCAGGGCCGGAACGTCGACGAAGAGCTGCTGCACCTGGGCCTCGTCGTAGTCGAGGAAGAAATTCGAGTTGTCCGGGGCGATGCGCGCGGTGAGAATGATCTCGGTCCAGAGAGGCGTGAGACCGACGACCTGGCCGGTCGACTGGATGGTAAGAGGTGGCGCGGGGATCGGGCCGACGTTCGGATAGCCGGCGCCGTCGAGGAACGCGACCGCCCGCGCCGCGTCGAGCACCTCGGTGCCGTAGAACTTGGCGCCCTCGTGCTTCTCCAGGAAGGCAAGGAACGGCGCCGTGCCCGGGTTGCTCTCCGTGAACGCGTCGAGCTCCAGGTAGGACAGATCCTCGAACCAGATCAGCCGGTTCTCGACTCCCCCGGGGGCCAGCAGCACCGGTGTCGCCGAGAACCCGAGCTGCCGGGTCAAGACGTCCCCTGCAGCATCGAAGTTTTCCACTCGCACGAGCATCCCGACGTGATCGATCCCCCGGCCAACCCCCAGCCCATCATCTGCTACCGCTTGGCCGCCAATCGCCAGCAGCCCGCACAGCGCCATTCCCACGATCCGTTCTGATCTCATCTCTCACCTCCAGCAGGCCAGGGCCTACTGAGTAGGGTGAGGCGGCACGGTGGGGAGGGGACAAGGCATTCTTGCGCGCCGAAGCCAGCGTTGACATCTAGTGCGCCATTGGCGCATGCTTCGTGACGTGGCCATCGTCGAGACGAGGGCCTTCACGGCCGACCTTTCGGCGACTCAGCGCGAAGCACTGCGAAAGATCATTGAATTGGAGTACCCATGAGGAAAGCATTGTTCGATGAGCTCTTGGAGAGCGTGCGCGAGGGCGGAGCAATTCTCCGCGGCGAGCAGACAGCTTCCCGAGAGTTTCTCCTGGACGATCCGGACGTGCGAAGTCTTCGAGAGAGCTATGGCTTGAGCCAGCCGAAATTCGCGGCTCTTCTCGGAATCAGCGTTGGGACTCTACGCAATTGGGAACAAGGGCGCCGGAGGCCCGAGGGAAGCGCACGAGTTCTCCTGCGGATCGTGGCGAAGCATCCAGATGCGGTGCTCGATGTGGCGGCCACGATTCTAAGAGAGCCTTGAATTAGAGAAACTGCCGGACACCTGCCTACCCAGCCTTCGTCAACCGGCGCACCGCCAGCACCTCATCTGCCCTAACAGGCTCGATGTCGGAAAGGCGTACCGAAACAACGGCGATGGACTCGTCCAAGGCATTGAAGACTTCTAACAGGCAGCCCTCTTCGCCCCCCTTGGGATGCGCGACGGAGTCGATGAGAACAGCGACGTCTCCTTTCGAGACCATGCTCCTCGACGTCTTGGGTAAGGGCAACTCGCTCGTATGGGCGAAGCCTCATGGTCGTGTCTCCCGTCCAGGTCGGCGCCGTGCGGCGCCGAGCGGCGAGGCACAGAAGGGCGCGCGTCGGATCTCGAGCGCCTGGTTCAAGAGCTGCCGCCGCAACAGCGACGCCTCTTGCGGCTGAGCTTCGGGCTGGGCCTCGACGCGCGCGAGCTCGCCCGCGTGCTTGGCGGCGCCAAGCCGGCGTCAGTGCGGCGGACGCGCGGGCGGGCCCTGTCGCGCTTGAGAGAGCTGATGACAGGGAAGGGTTAGGCCGGTGAAAGTCGGGTGTCCTGTTTTCCCCTCTTTGTGCAACTATACATGTAAGTGCTGTGCTGATGCGCCTACTGAGGCATGGGCCCGCCAGGATCGGTTCCTGGTCCCCCTGGGAGGTGTGTGCTCAGAGTCCGCCGCCAATAGCCGGTGGCGCACGAGAAAGGAGGCCTTCTGTGCAGAGATCGCTGACAGCCGCCCTCCGGCGACGAGGGGCAATCCTCACACTTGCGGCAACCTGTTCCCTACTGGCAGGCGCTGCCGCGTGGAGCAGGGCGGCTGGACCACTCGAGCCGCCCGGCCCGAGTGCGATGCCCCTCGATCCGGCGACGGCCACGCAACCAGCGCTGCGAATCCTCTGGGACCAGGAGATGCTCTCCGAACCCAGCCCAGCAATGGACGTGCGCTGGGCGAGCGCCCGCTCGGTCTACGTCGCATGGTTTCGGCATGGTGCCAGCGAGCTCGCCTTGGACGGCAAGTTCACCGCCGTTCGCAATCTCTTCCCTGACGCCGGCAGCGCGAGGTACCAGCCGTTCGACTTCCTGGCCGCCTCGAGCGACTACATCGTCGCCTCCTCGAACGCCCTGACCCTTGGCTTCCGCACCCGACCCCACGAGCCGCCGGAGGGAGTGGCGAACGTGCTGATCACGAGGGCGTCTGTAGGAAATGTCGAGGCGATCGACGTTTCCGGGGATCGCGTCCTCTTGGTCGGGCTGCCGAACGCGTGGGCCACCAACTCGGCCGGGGTCGCCTGGCTTGGTCCCTTGACCCGCTATCCCGCGCCGGATCTCAAACCGATCCTGTCCGACGCGGCCGGCGTAGGAACTCCCACCCTGTTCAACTGTAACCACCTCATGCTGAGCGCGGTGCGGTTCCTTCCCGATGGCACCTTCCTCGTGGTGCCGGGTTTCCAGCCGGGGGCGCACCTGTACGATGCCTCCGGCCGGCTGCTCCGCACCTGGGACACCCGGGCACTCGGACTCGACGCCGATACGGGATGCGTTGGCATCGCGATGGACCAGCGCAAAGAATTCGGCATCTCCGCGAAGGCGCGCGGCGCTTATTTGAACCAGCATCGCGTTCTCGACGGTATTCTCCCGCTGCCTCAGGGCCCCGGCCTCATTATCCGCTCGGTTACAGAGGGCAAGGTGCACTGGCAACTCGTGGTGCTGCGAGCGGCACGTAATGTCGTCTACGACATTCCGTTGACCGGCAGCCTGCCCTACGACCGGCTGCGCGGGGATGTCTCGGGGGGCCGCATCGTGCTGCTGGTCGGCCCGCACGAGTTCGACAAGTTCGAGAAGGACCAGCCCCACGTCTACAAGACGACCCATCTCTACGTGGCCGAGCTGCCTCCTGTCCTCGAAGCGCCGGCGCAGTCCGACCAGGACAGGGGGCGGTCATGAATCGCTCCTCGGCGATCCTGCTGGCCGCGGTGATCGGCGGCGGACTCGGCGCGCCGGCCGCTCAGGCTAATCTTCCTCCTGGCGTGGATGGCTGCAACTTCTTCACTGGCGGCCGGGCTGCGCTCAAGCAAGACGGCTCCGACTTACCGTTTTGCGATTCTGGTGGCAATGGCTGCTATGAATGCTGCGTCACCGAGCAGGACCAATCGGGCTGGTTGTTTTGCACCGAGATTTCCGGGAACGTGTTCTGCTCTGGTAAGCAGACTGAGTTTCCGGACTGGTGGCCGGACCCGGACCCCGGAGATCACGGGATGCCCGGCGACCAGTTGCCCACGGGCACGGAGCCTCCGCCCGATTGGACCGACGATGGCGGTGGCGGCGATCTGGGCGGTGGCGGTGGCGGAGGTGGCGGTGTGTGCGAAGACGACTGCTTCTACAGGACGCACCCGCACCGCTACGGGAGGTTGGTGCCCAAGCACGCGGCGTACCATCCCTGAAGGCAAGCGAGCGCCGCGGTTCGGCTCTATCCCAGCATTCGCTCGACCATCCTGGTCACCACGCTGGAGGTGTGCTGCGGCGAGAGGTGCGCGTAGCGCTGGACCATGGCCAGGGTCTTGTGCCCGAGCGCCGCGGCGAGCTCGGGGAGAGTCGCGCCGTTCATCGCCAAGTAGCTCGCGAAGGTGTGCCTTAGATCGTGGAAATGAAAGTCAGGAACGACGGCCGCTTCGAGGGCTTCCCTCCATGCATGCTGTGGGAAGGCCGCGGGTCCCTGAGCTCCGACGAAGACCTCGTCGGTGTCGAAGCGGCGCAAGGCTGAGAAGTCGCGCAGCGCAGCGAGGACCTGGCCGGCGAGCACCAGCGTGCGCCGCTCTCCGTTCTTGGTCTCGTGGAGCACAGCGACGCCACGTTGGAAGTCGACATCCCGCCAGCGCGGCCGAAGCAGCTCGCCTTGTCGGGCGCCCGTACCGAGGGCGGCGACGACCAACGGATAAAGACGCGGCTCGGTGCTCTTTCGGCAGGTGTCCAGTAGGCGGCCTGTCAAGCAGCGGAGGAAGGCCTGAGAGATCTAAGTCGCTGATTCCTAATAGTGCCCGAGGCGGGGGTCGAACCCGCATGCCCTTGCGGGCGGGAGATTTTAAGGCAGGCTTAAATACATGACAGAGAACACCGGAGAACAGGTAAGCACAGCCAACTCAGTTACTTACGAAGACTCTTCCGATTCCGGGTTGTTCCCAACAGCGCCCATTTCTTCGGGCGAAGTGTGATGAAAGTGTGATGAGTCCGAACCCGTGATTATGGGCCGGCCGGCCTAACCAGCCTTCGCCAACTGCCGTACCGCCAGCACTTCATCCGCCCTCACGGGCTCGACGTCGGAGAGGCGAACCGCAACAACGGCGATGGAGTCCCCCACGGCATTGAAGACTTCTAGCAGGCAGCCCTCTTCGCCTCCCTGGGGATGTGGGATGTAGTCGACGAGAACTCCCACGTCCCCCTTCCGGAGACCATACTCCTCGAGGTCCCGGGCAAGGGCAACTCGCTCGTAGAGGGGTAGCTTCATGCTCGTCTCTCCCGTCGAGGCTTCAACGTCACGAACCGCACCCGTCTGTCCGCATGCTGCCGGAACCAGACAGCGGTCACCGCGAGCTCGCGGCCGTTCGGCCCCACCAAGTCTCCATCAAGCCGGAGAAACTCCCCGTACTCGTTGACTCCGTCAGGTGCCGCATCGGTTGAGGCGGCAAGCTCTCGCAGCGCACCCAGCAACGCATCCGGGTTCTCTCTGTCGAATCCGGCCTGGGCCAGGAACTTCGCCTTGTCATCCCACGGTCTCGGCAGGAGGAGGTAGCCGGTTAGCTTCTCGGCCGGAATGAGAGCATCGGCCGGAATCCTCATCGAGCACAGAGTCTAGCACTTGCGTCATCCTGGTTCCCCGAGTTCCGGCAGGATCGGGGCTGCAAGGCGGTCGGCACGAGCCAAGCCTGGGTCGCGTCAAGGTCGGTCTGGGAGAACTGATTTTCTAACTCGAAAACATCTCCGAGGACAGCGGCAGCCAGGCGGCGCACGGCTGCTCCTCGCCGCCCATTCCTGGCCGTTAGGAGGCTCGACCTTGCTATAATTTCCGTAAGTAACCCAATCGACGACGCCCGGGCCTCGCAGGGGATCGCGGCTGCTCCTCGCTCTCGCTCGACTGTTCGTGCGGCGACACGGCCAGGTCGTAGCAGACGTTCGCCGGCCATCCCGGGCACGGCGCCGCTTCCGCTGCTCGCTCCCAGGGAATCGGGTAGGTAGCCAGCGATGTTTCGCGCAGGCGCGAAACGCTGGTCGGGGGCTCCGCCCCCGATCCCCCGCGGCGCGCGGCGGCGCCGCGCGGAGAATCGCATCTCGTCCTTTTTGGATGGATCAGCGCAAGCCCCGTCAGCAGGGCCTCGAGCCTTCGGCGCCTGGCTGCTTGCCCCTGTCTTCGTTTCGAGACGCCGAGGTAAGGTGCTCTACTGCTTAGAGTTAACCTCTATCAATATATTGATAATGCCTGCGGCGAGCGGAATCATGTCCACTTGACCTCGATTCCTCCCGGCGAGGTCCAGTTGGGTCTAGACTCGGTGCTCTTGGAGAGGCTTCCTTGCCCACGCGCCTTTCTCACCGCCGTCTGGCTCGCCGCTCAAGATCAGCCGACTCTGCCGGCGCGAGCGACCTGGCGACGCCGCGTACGCTGCTCACCGTCAAGCAGTTCGCCGAGCGGCACGTGGCCTTCTCTGAGGCTTCTCTGCGGAAGCTCATCTTCAACGCTGGTGCTCGGTTCTGCATAGTAAACGGTCTCGCGACCGAGGTCCCCGGCAACGGTCTGGACGTCGCCTTGGTTCACATCGGCCGCCGGGTGCTGATCGACGAGCATGAGTTCTTCGCCTGGGTCGCGCGGCAGTCTTTGCCGCAATACCAAGGCTCCCGCAGGAAGTAGGAATCTCGCCCGTGGCTCTGCCTTCTGGCCAGTTCAGCGCTTGCCGAAGATGGCCTCGTTCATCCTGGCCACGACGGCGCCCGTGTGCTGCGGCGAGAGATGGGAGTAGCGCTTGACCATCTGCAGGGTGCGATGGCCGAGGATCTCGGCGATCTCGGCCAGAGTCGCGCCGTTCATTGCCAGGTAGGAGGCGGCGCTGTGACGAAGGTCGTGGAAGCGGAAGTCGACCAGCTCGGCGTCGCGGCATGCTTGGATCCAGGCTTGGCGGGGGAAGCGGATGCTGTCGTCGCGTCCCAGGAAGAGGTGGTCGCGATCGAAGCGGCGCACGCGGCCGTGTTGGCGCAGGAGCTCGAGCGCCAGGCCGGCGAAGGGTAGGCGCCTTCTCTCGCCGTTCTTCGTGTGGTGGAGGACTGCGGCACCGGCGTTGAGGTCGATGTCGCGCCATCGGAGGCCCATCAGCTCGCCCTGGCGCGCTCCCGTGCTCAGTGCGAGCACAACCAGGAGGTAGAGCCGCGGGTCGGCGCTCCTCTGGCAGGCGGCGAGGAGGCTGCGGCGCTCGTCGTCGTCGAGGTAGCGCACCCGGCCGCGAGGCTCGGCCGGCCGGCGGACCCGAGAGCACGGCGAGGTGTCCAGCCACTCCCACTCGCGCACGGCGACCGAGAAGACGTGGGACAGCGACGCGAGATAGCGGACCTGGGTGGCGGGACTGGCGGGCTTGCCGCTGAGGCCGGCGCCACGGCGTAGGCGCTCTCTCAGCTCGGCGATCATGGCCGGCGTGACCTGGGCGAGCGTGTAGGGTCCCATCTTCGCCTTCCACCAGACGAGCTGGGCTGAGCGCTTGCGGACGTCGCCGCCGTGCCGGGGCTCGAGGACCTCGGCGCAGTAGCGGTCGATCATCTCGGCGACGGTGTGCCGCTTCGCCTCGACGGGGCGGAGGTGGCGGCCCTGGCGGATCGCCGACTCGGTCTCCTGTGCCCAGTCACGGGCGTCCGTCTTGCGGTCGAACGTGGCGACCTGCGGCGGGTAACCACGCAGCCGGACCTGAACCTGGTAGCGGACTCCCCCCCGGGACCGCATCTCTCGAATCGTCGCCACAGCGTCATTCTCCTTCGTCGCACTCCAACGCTGGGGGAGTGTGATGAAAGTGTGACGCAAACCATGGCATTCAGCAAGAGAGGAGACCAGCCGTGATGTCAAATCATTGATTCTATTGCGTGCCCGAGGCGGGGGTCGAACCCGCATGCCCTTGCGGGCGGGAGATTTTAAGTCTCCTGCGTCTGCCATTCCGCCACTCGGGCTTGGAGGGCGATTGTAGCAGCGGGTTGCGAGGCCTTGCCGACGCCGAAGGCTCCGTCGCACGGGTCCGTGTCCTGCCGTCACAGCGCCGGGCGCCGGGCCAGGCAGTCGCGGATGAGGGCCAGGGCCGCCTCGCGCTCGGTTCCGGCGAGCTCTAGGCGGGGTGGGCGGACGGTGGGGGAGCCCATGCCGACTTCGGCTTGGACGAGCTTGATCAGCTGCACGAACTTGGGCACCGTGTCGAGGCGCAGCAGCGGCAGGAACCAGTCGTAGAGGCGGCGCGCCTCGGCGATGCGGCCGGTGGCGGCGAGATCGAAGAGGTGCACCGATTCGGCCGGGAGGGCGTCGACCAGGCCGGCGATCCAGCCCACCGCGCCGGCCTGCACTCCTTCGAGGATGAGATCGTCGACGCCGATGAAGATCGCGATGCGGCTGCCGAGCAGGGCGCGGATCGCGGTGACCCGGCGCACGTCGCCTGTCGACTCCTTGACCGCTTCGAGGTTCGGCAGTGCCGCGCATAGCTCGGCGAGCAATGCCGGGTTGACGTCGGTGCGGTAGGCGATCGGGTTGTTGTAGAGCATGCAGGGGAGAGGCGTGGCGCCGATCACCGCCTCGTAGTGCTCCCTCGTCTCGCGCTCGTCGCCGACATAGACGTAGGGTGGCAGCACCATGAGCCCGTCGCAGCCGCGCGCCGCGGCCTCCCGGGCCAGGGCCGCGGCCTCGGCGGTGGAGAGCGCCGCCACTCCGGCCACCACCGGGACCCTGCCGGCCGCCGCCTCCGTGCAAGCATCGAGAACCGCGCCCTTCTCGGCGAAGCTCAAGGTGGCGCCCTCGCCCAGCGACCCCAGCGGCACGATGCCCTGGCATCCCTGGTCGATCAGCCAGCCGACCTGGCGGCGCAAGAGCTCGAAGTCGATCGCCAGGTCTGGCCGGAAGGGAGTGGTGATTGCCGGAAAGACGCCGCGCCAGCGCATGATTGGATCTCCTGGATCGCCTGGAAAACGTGAATGGTCGAGAGGTGGAGCCTCAGAGCACAGTGTCCCGTCTCAGAGATTCGCATCATTAGTCGCCGAGCCATCCGGGCTCCTGGCCAGGCGCGCCGACGCAGGCATAGCCGAGACTATGTCGAGGAG